>Ga0116227_10006244_pt1 | contig 24325 bp, 14 predicted proteins | sample S1TSphgellanicum_FD_89693 | JGI IMG/M metagenome (GOLD analysis project Ga0116227, IMG submission 89693) | Host-associated microbial communities from peat moss isolated from Minnesota, USA - S1T2_Fb - Sphagnum magellanicum MG | ecosystem: Host-associated > Plants > Peat moss > Unclassified... | reverse complement strand
TTATAATTGTTAAATTTTATATTTTTTTTTTTTCTTCTCCTCCCCCCCCCCCCCCCCCCCCCCCCCCCCCCAAAGTTGTTGGGCCCTTTTCTAAGCAAGAATTACACATTCATTTGGGTCTATGACAATTTAATGAACTAGAAGTAATTTGCCCTTTATGGACAAAAATAGGTGTTGTTCAAATATAACAATTACTTTTGAGGATTGTGGTAAAGTTATGTATCATGTTGATAAAAATGAATGATTGATGTAGCATTTCATCAAGGCAAATGAAAAATGAATGATTAGGTGTTGAAGGTGTTGAAGGTTACCATTTGTTTGTTGCCCAACTTCACAAGTATGATAGTTGGGCTTTACATAAAGTTTGTTGGAGAAACAATTGTTTTCATGATGAAGGGTGGCATGTTGGTCTAATGAGGGTTGTAATATAGGGCGATTGTTATCTTGCCAAGCTAATTTCATTCTCTAGTATGTCTATTTTTGTTTTTTTATTGTGGGATGTATGATTGTGAATGTTTTCTTGGTGAAAAAAGTGGTGGAAAGCTTGGTATTGGTTTCACAATTCATGAAGGACATGGATGCAAGCATAGGCATTCAATGCAAAAAGGTATATAGGTTACCTTGTTTCTAAGACCACACAAGATGATGAAGCATCCTTACCATGAGAGAAATCTAAAAAACTCTAGCAAAAAGGTGGTGCAGAAGCTTTATGCAATTGTTACATTATAAACTTACCCCCACCCCCCGTCCCCCCCCCCATATAAATATTTTAGACCTTGACAAGGTGTTTTTATAAGCCTTTTTGTAAATCTTTTTTTAATCACAAAATAAAATCATAGAAAAAATATATAAATAAAAATCATAACCTCAATCGGCTCCCCATTCGATTCAAGACTTTGTGATGGCTTAACAAAACATCCAATTTTCCCCCCAAAAGATGAAATGTAAAAACTAACATGTTAATTGTAGCTTCTCTCATAGATTCCATGTTTGTTAATCCTAGAAACATGTTACTTCAACTCAATACATCATATGGGTCCAATATGCCAAGTTATGGATTGAGTCAAAAAAATTACAAGAAAACGAATATAATATAACCCTCACAAACAAACATTCAAGCATGTAAAATCCCTTTTAATATGCCCAAGTTTAATGTATCCATAAGTTGTCTTTGATTGTACAATTGTTTTTTATTGCTTTAATATGTGCCAATACATCAAGTGTCTCTTGTCTTTATATAATACTAAAACTACAAGTAGAAGTTGGATTGTTCTTTTAGCATAGCAAGTGGTGTAATCACCATGGATTTGGGGTTTGAAATCATAGAACTCTTACTTGTAAAGATAAGTAAAAAATAAAATACAATTAGTCCCTAAAAATAATGATACACCTCACCGTTATATAATGTTGCAAAGCTAATTTAGCACATTTTGGGTTTAATGCAAAGCATAAAACTATTGTTTTTGCGTGAATAAAAATATGGAGAATGTGAATCACTAGAAATTCAACCGTCAATGTCTTACATGTGAGAGGTGACTTCTATAATCATTAAGTTCTAGAACTAGACCTAGGTCATAATGATTAATTGAATAAGAATGAAACCTTTCAAAATTTGAAAGAATTCACAAAACAATTGTGATCTTTTAAAATTTTGGAAATAATTTGCATAGTTCACAAAATGTTGCTAATTTCAATTATAATAAAATTCTTGGTTATTAATATTAGCATTGTCACATTGTGTCAATTTTGACATTTATGTAATCTAACTTCACATTGGTTTAAAGTCAACTTAATTCAAAGCAATAATTTTTTTGCATGAATTTTTTTTACCCTAATGATGATTCAAATTTAGTCGTGATATAGGGATGATTAGCTAGATTTGGGTCCCATCATTATGGTGACCAAAGTTCCATCACAAAAATTTTAAAAATCAAAACCATCAAGATGTGGTGACTAAATTTTTATCATCATTTTGATTTCAATTTTTTATTTTTTAAAATTATTTTAAGAAAAATTGCAACTAAAATTTGGTTGTTCCTATGGACCAAGGTGTCCAAATGACTAAAACCAACTCCATTTCAGTCATAATTCAACAACTTGAATCTAGTCCCCCAAAAAATTAAAAAAATTGATCGTCCACATTCAACAACTAAATTTTGATCACCATCTCAATAATCAAAAATTCTTTTTTTGTCAAATTTTTTTAATTTGCAACTAAATTTTGATAATTCATATGGATTTGGGTGGACTTGGGTAGACAAAATGTCCATAAGGACTAAAACCATGTTGACCATATCCATTCCAATCACAATCCAACAATGACCAAAATCTAGTCTCTAAAAAAAAGTTATTTAAAAAATCTTGACTATTTAAATGTGATGATGAAAATTTCAATCACCATTTTGATAGTCTTTTTTCTTTGTTTTGGGACGAGATTTTGGTTGTTACTAAACTACAACTAGGGTGGACTTGGTCCCAATCCATATGGGCAACCAAATTTCAATTGCATTTTTTTTTAAATCATAAAATTAAATTCTTGATTGTTAAAGTGGCAATCAAAATTCAACCACCAGATTTGGACAATTAATTTTATTTAATTTAAGTTTTTTTTCATGATTGGATTATTGGTTCATTAGATTATTACTAAGGTGGAGGTGGTCCCAATCCCTATGGACAACTTGATCCCACTTAGACCCATTAAAATCCATATGAACAACCGAATTGAATAGTGAATTATTTTTTCAATCAAATGTTGATTTAAATGAAATCTTAACCCTCAAAATGAAGACCAAATTCAATCCCAATCAATAATAAGTGAATTAATAATAACTCAAATGAAAAATGAACAAAATTAATGGGAAAATTTAGTGAATGTCATCATTGACTCGATAAACCAATGCATTGAACATGACACTAACATGACAATTGACATAAAATCGCATATCGTGTCATTTTTAACAACTTTAGTAGAATTTGGTTATTGGATGTTATTACTTCATGAAACAAAATATTGTCGTGATAATTTTGTACATTCAACAAATTTGACCAATCTAGTTGAGGGAATCTTGTTGTACATGTGCAAAAATGCATCTTTTCTGATTGCTTGCCAAGTCAAAACTTTTATAAAAAACACTTTATAAGAAAAGCAATTGTCCATAAAATATATATATTTGTTTTCTAACTACTTCCATTTGCATGCACACATCACTAAATGTCCATGAAGTGTTTATGGAAACTCAATGTTGTTTTTGCATACATTGGAAAATTTGCAAAACATTGTCCATATCCTAGAAGTATTGCAATAGAATTAAACACATTCAACACAATGTGCAAAAAAAAAACCCCAATTAACTATAGTTAATGTACATTGATAATAATTAGTTATAATAAACCAAATGTAAATTAAACATAAATTAAATTTTCAATGCAATGATGCCATTTTTGTTAAAGATATAGAATATGTGCGTCTAAATTTAAACCATTTTTTAACATTAATTGTTTCAATGCATGTGGAAGTTCTCTCATAATCTTCATATAGGTAGAAAAATGTTTTGCACATTCTTTTGAATTTTGAAATTTTTGATGGGATTTAGTCATAATTCCCAACTTTTAAGCCACACAAGTTGTATATTTGCACTTGTTTGTAATACAACATTCAAACATGTTTCCACCACCTGAACATAAGGTTGCATTTGCCATTACAAGACCTAATTTTAATATTTGGCATGTTGGAGCTCATAACACCAATAAAATTAAAATTGGTGTAACCAAAGCCAATAATTTGCCTCATCCTACACATAGCACATGCATGAAATTTTACTTTAGATCTGAAGTTAATACATTCATGCAAACAAGGTGATAGGAATGAAATTTGCAATAAAAGACTATATCATTGAAATGTTTTGCACATAATTTCAAATTATGTTTCATATCATGACCTACTAAATCAAAAGTAATCACATGCTTAAATGAGGCATCAAAACCTTCAAACTCTCTAAGAACCCTTCATAGTGCTTGGACACATTGATTGTGTTTGATAATCTACCATGTGTAGTCATGATAATTATTAGGGTGCATTGCTTTCATAAGAATGATGTGTTTGAATGTTCATAATGATTTGCACTATATTCAAAGGGGGAGCTAGACCTATGAATTAATTTGAAATATATAGTGTGACATTGCATGAATCTTAACCAAATTGAATTCTAATTTTTGTCATAAAATAAATGTCCTTTTGAATGTGTCTATTGTTTTATAAATCACCATCCAACAAAAAAAATGCATTAGACCAACTTATGTCATGCTTCAACATTTTCAATTGCAAAACATGAAATTATTATTTTTTGAAAACATTGTATGGTGTCTTGCAAACATTGTTATTTTAAGTTGAAATATTCTCTAAGACCTTCAAAGCTATAAGTAAAATTTCAAGGGATGCCATGACTTTTAATCACCAAAAGATTTTTTTTAATTTGATTTTACTTTAATCACAAGCAAACATCTATCCAATTCCAAAAGAACCTTGTTAGAATTTGTGAAGGTACTAAATGATGATGCTAACATCAATTTTGAACATTCTCAAATGAAATTAGTGTAACATATCCACATGAATAACATGATATGGTTTCCCACACTCTACCCTCCCACCATTGAATCCCCAACACATGCACTATCATAGAAAGCAAATTACAATCACATTATATAAGTCAACAACATTTTTTGTGAATAAAAGTGATGCAATCCACCTTCCACAAGTTAAATTTTAAATGTAAATGAGATTAACCTTGATGGGATGTAATGAAAACTTTTTGGAAATCTCCTCTTCATCTTTCTTTATTAATGTCAAGATTATCTCCATGATTGGTTTCATTCCTAGAACATGGGTTTGTAAGGAAATCTGTGATGAATTTCCAATGTATTCTTTTAGCATAAACACAATTTGCATGGCATTTGCATTTTTTGACTTTTCATTCTACCAAGTGATCACATATATTATAAGCATATAGGTATGGGGACACCCACTATTCATCATCATGAAGATCTATCGATGTTAAAGTACTACACATTCAATAATATAATCACAATATCTCTTGGTCACATTTTAAACATATTGAGTGCATTATTCAAAAAATATAATTTGGTTATTCAAGTGAAGAAAAAATGGAAACTTGAAACTCATGTCTTTAAGTGGTTGAAGGATTATTTCAAAACATTCCTAGAACATTTCTCTTTTATATTATGAAATGCATTAGTTGCAAAAACAAGAAGAAGAATGCACTTCAAGAGATGGCCCTCATCCAAATATCTTTCCTCACGTGTAACTTTTCTAAGCGACAACATGAGTGAGTGTCTTGTGACCCTCCGATCATTTGACAATGTAGTATTCACTATAGAAAATTAATGTTGCAATGAGCCCACCTTCACAATCTATATGTTTGTACAAATTTCAAGCCAACATTACTATATGTGTCAAGTATTGCATATGTATTATTGAAAAAGCTAAATAGAACATTATGCATCTAATGATTTGACGTCAATGTACTATAACAAATTTAGCACATATTAAAAAGAAAACATTATGCATTAACAATGAATAATTTACTACTATATATTTTTGCGCTTCTTAGTTGGGGATAGATATTCACATTAGAAGTGAACCACTTTAGGCAAAAATAGTGACAAATAACCAATGTGACATTAGTGTAGAATAAACTTTCTATTGGTGGGAATCTTTTAGCAATCATAAATTCAAATAAATAAACATTTGGATTGTGCACGCAAGACAACTTTTTGTAACCCAAAGTTCATTTTAAATCAAAACTAACCTTGATCCAATGATCAGATTGGGTGTTCATTCAATATACATACTATATATAACATGCAAATGTTTTACGACCATAAAATGTCAAATTGGGTGACATGTTCCATTAACAAGGGAAATATGAATGGGAAAAAAAATGCCCACTTCAACAATCTTCCCCTCTTTCATTTGACATGCTTCTTTCATTAAAATATTCAATAATCATTTTATTATGGCTTATCAATTCACAAAAAAATCATGTTTCTAACCAAAAAGTTTAAACAAAAGTAATAATTTTCAAAGAGATTGATGGATTATCTTTTCTTATATCATTTTCATTCTTCACCTAAAATTTTATACAAACATATCACCTATAAGATCACTTTTCGAATTTTTTTTTCATTTTTCATACTTTGATGGGTATTATTTTGGTCCAAATTATATATTCATCACATAAATTTTTTAAAATTTTTGTTGAATTATTTTTAAATTTTCATTAAGTGAAATTCCAAACTTCTCCAATCTTGTTAAATTTCACAATATTATCATCAAATTTGGTGTACATGTCTTGTCAAATTTTTGAAATACATGAAATTGTACTTTGCGATAACAATTTTTGGGGGACTCTAGTGCGCTTATGCCTTGTGACCATGTCAATGTTCATGATTTAACTCAATTTCCTTTGCATGGACACATCGTATATTGAACCCTTCACCTTTAAATAAGGTGAAAAGTCTACTAACTATGAATTTACATACAAGCAACATGGATAAGAAAAGTACCAACAACTTTGATAAATAGTTGGATGCATAACAACTCTTGAAACTGTGCCCATGTACAAAGGGAATGAAAACTCATTATATGTCATGGCCATGGATGCACTCTCTCTTTAAGGAGCCACTTTTTGTGTAACAACTGCTTAGGTTTGTAACTATTCTAATTTCAAAATTGATGTAATAAAAAAATATTACTTTTTTTTTATTTTCCATGATTGTTACATATTAGGTTGTTAAACCCCAAAATATAATATGATGATGGTAAAATTAGAGGATGCAAAAGCACTAAAATGTGTTTGTAATGCATGTTTTTTGTCTTAAGTGAATGTTGAATTGACCATTATGATGAAAAAATCATGCAATTTAAAATCAACTTTTGTTATATTATATGTGTGTTTGATATAATTTATGTTCAAAACCATCAACTTGCATGATTACAAAGATTCTTGAATTTGAATCTAAAATTTGATATTTATTAATTTATAATTAAAGCAATAAATAAATTTAAATTTAAATAAATGCATGGATTCTTTCATTAAATAACATGAAAATGTCCAATTTATCTCATGTATAGATGATGAATTTAAATTTCATATATACATTAAATAATACATAATCAATATATGAATATAATAGATAAACACTTGTAAAAATTATTTTAATAAATATTTAAACCTGTAAAATAATATTTAAAAATTGAAACCAAATTTTATAACATAAATTTCATAAAGGTATTGTTACACCCATACCGTTAATTTCACATATCTTGAAAAGTAGTTAATCTAAACTATTAATGTTTGCCTTTGAAAAAATGAATACATCTAAACCATTGATTAGAGGTGCAAAGATGTCCCATTATATCGTTAGGTCAAAATGGTGCCACCCGTTGTGAAGCAAGTTGCACAATGCGCATTGTCTTTAAAACATTTACACCTTGACTTCTTTTGGCTATAGCTTCATTTTGAAAAATTTTGTTGAGCTTGGAAAACTTTATAGGTGAACAATAATGGCTTAACTAAATGCAACAGGATTTTGAAGATTTTATGTTATCTTATTTTCAGATCATTAAGGTTGGCGACATTGAGGTTGTGTTGTAATTCTTTGCAAATTTTGCTACAATTGTGACACGATGTCAAGGTTTGTCATAAGTTTCAAGTGGGTCATTTGTAGTTTACAACCATGCTAAGGAAGAAGTGAAAGAGAGAGAAAGTTAGTGATGCAGTTTGGGAAACCTTAAAGAGGACATTCATACTAGAGGAGAATGAAGCAAATGACTCCAATGAAGATGTCTTCTTCACCCCACCAAATAATCCAACAGATCTTGAACCTGCAATTATTGAGCCAACCCTTTCAACATTGCATCGCCACTATACACCATCAAAATCTATAAGGTTGTTAAACTTACATGAAAAAATTGTTAAGGAATTGCTTGATCTTCGACTTCTTGGCTCTCCCGTTCGACAATGTACTCCTAGTTCCAAATGATGTTTAGTTCATGTTCTTGAAAGTTCAAGGTGCAAGCTTTCAAAATCTACAACAACTACTAGACCTGAGGTGGTATGGAAGATAATGCTACCTATAAATCAAGCGTCGTCTTCAAGCCATAATGTTTGTTGAACTAACCTACCAATGTTTTCAAAGATTTGGTGATGATTATTTCTTAACCTTTGTTGTCCAATATGTTTAAAAGTTATGTGCATCATCTTAGGGTCTATTTGCATTAAGGATCATGACCTAATTATGCAAGGAATAAATAAATGTGATGTCCATTGAAGAGATTTCAACATCACCAGGAACATCTATTCAACAAAAATATGTCCAAGAAAAATAAAATGCTGTCATTTGGGAACGAATGAGGAGGTGTAGGGCTTGTAGAACATCAACAACAACAATAGAGGACGAAGTTGTCGATCATGAACGTGAAGAGTCGAATTTTGTAAGGTCAAAGTTGGATCGTCATGTCAGGTCAAATCTACCCACATGACTTGGAGTTTAGTAGTGGAAAAACACAAAAGTTTTTTGCAAATGTTGCAAGAGAAATGGTTTTATTCGCTATCAACTAGTTGATAGATGTTCTTTTTGAAATTCAACATGAGGCTATTGGAAAGTTTCTAAATCATTCCCTACTCAAATATATGGTTCTTCCTTACCTAACTAATCTAAGGGTTGTAAACCATAAGTATGATGTGTTGTATAACATTAAAGAAAGCATCAATACACACTTGACAAGTTGTAGAAAATCCAAGCTAGTCATGGCTAAAGACATTGTGTGCACATTAACATCATCATAGTCCATTACTAGCAAAAGAGTTGTAGCCAAAGTGCTTGGAGTTGATAGACAAAACATACCAAGAACAATGTTAAGGCAAGCCCAACTTGATATTACGAATGATATTTTTTGGTTGATTATAAAAGAACTCAAAGATTTAATATTCTATCAAAGGCATTGAAGAAATTAATGATTGATTGGTAGGTTCAAGAAACCTCCATATCACCCAATCAAAAGGATGTTGTATGAAGGAGGGTGGGTTGGGGTCAAGAATTTTGAAATCCACCTTAAGTATTATCTTCAAATATCACAGGTTAGAACCTACAATTTTGAATAATTATTCAATTATTTTGCTTGTATGAACATCTTTTTTACATGTATGCACCATTTCTTTTATGTACATTTTGTTGAATCTTATATACACTAAAAGGTTTGCCCATTTAGATTTGGGTTATAAGTTAAATTAAAGTTTTGGAGTACAGTGTTTAGATTTACATGTTGAAAACAAAATTGCTTCTCCTCATCATAATAGTCATGACATTTACTATCTTCTCAATTTCAAATGGCGTTTTTTCACTTTTAGATACTTTGTTTTTGAATCCTTAGTGTTTTCAACTCACATAATGTTTGTGGTTGTATATAAGTTTATGTTCAATTGTTGAAACTTATTTTATCAATAGTCATAGCCCAAGGAGGTAGGTTTACATGCATCATCTTATTGATGTATGAGTGTATAATTGTTTACTTTTGCCTATAGAATTCTATAGGAAATTGTAAATAATCTATGAGTCTTACAATTGCATTTGAATTTTGAATGCTTTTAGTTTTGTTTCTATAAAGTACTAAATCTATTTTGATTACTTGGCATGGTGGTGTTTTTACATGCTATTTGGGGGGAACTCTACAAGGACTAAATTGCCTTGATTGCTTGGTGAAGTTTTTATAAAGACTTAACCAATTTGAGTGCTTAGTTTTGTCTCCACAAGGAGTCAAGTAAACATTTGAATGTTTGGTTTTGCTTATGCAAGGAACTAAGTACTTTGAGTGCTTGGTTTTGTTTGTGCAAGGAGTTAAGTAATTTATGTGCTTAATTTTGTTTGTGCAAATAATCAAGCAATTTGACTACTTCCAATCTATTTTTGTACAAGGAATCAAGTCATTTCAATGTTTGGTTTTGTTTGTGCAAGGAATCAAGCAGTCTGACTGTTTTGTTTATTTTGTGCAAGGAGTCAAGCAATTTGATTGCTTTGTTTATTTTTGTGCAAGGAGTTAATCAATTTGATTAATTGGTTTATTTTATGCAAGGAGTCAAGTAGTTTGAAAGGAAGGAGTTAAGTAGTTTGACCATTCGGTTTTGTTTGTGCAAGGAGTCAAGTAGTCTAACTACTTGAATTATGTTTCCACAAGGAGTCAATCACTTTCATTGTTTAGTTTTTTTTTAATAAGGATTCAATAAGTTAGGCTTTCAGTCCATACAATTTTCCTTCCAATGTAGTTTATTTCCTCCCAATGTGTAGCTAATGTTTTATGGATACAAGCTTCCTTTTGACTTTTGTATGGCTTCTAGAACTATCTTACATAATCATTTATGGATACATGGTTTCCTTTTGATTGTCACTTAATAGATTCAAACCTCCTTTAATTGAAGGTTCTTGCCTCCCAAAATGTAACAAAATTTGCATAGAAGGCACCTTCAATTGCATTAGGTCTTTTCTTAAAATCATTTAATGTTTTTGAGGATATTATTTATTTTATTTCTTTCTAGAAATGCATCAATCAAGCAATCAATATTTTCCTTCGATTACATATTATTTCTTCAAGTGGATTTTAATGATTGTTCTAACAAAGATAGGTCCTTCAAATGCCATTTGTTGCATCCCATTTAATTCAGTCCTTGATCTTTCTATCCATTCAAGCCTCTTTTAATTGAAAGTTGTTGCCTCCAAAATGTAACCAGGTTTTGCTTTTGCACATAAGGCGCTTTCAATTGCCTTTGGTCTCTTCTTAGAATTAATGAATGTTTTTGAGGATATTATGTATTTGATTTCCTCCTATAAATGCATCAATCATGTAATCAATATTTTCTTTCAATTACAAATTGTTAATTCCTTTTGGATTTTAGTGACTATTCCCACTAACTAGGTCCTTCAAATGCCATTTATTGCTTACCATTTAATTGAGTTAATATGTTTTGGATTCGGGCCTCCTAACATTGAATGTTGTTGCCTCCCAAAATGTAATGGGGTTTATTTTTATGTATAAGGCGCCTTCAATTGCAACTTGTATCTTTTAATAATTAAATCATTTTTTTGAGGTTATTATATTATACTTGATTTCCTCCTATAAATGAATTAGTTAGGCAATTAATCTTTTCCTTCAATTGCAGATTGTTTCCTCTTCGATTTCAGTGACTATTCTAATGAAGATAGGTCCTTTGAATGCCATCTATTGCCTCCCATTTAATTCAATCCTTGATCTTTTCTATATTCAGGCAGGCCTCCTTTAATTGAAGTTGTTGCCTCAAGCCAAAATGTAGCAAGGTTTTTTTTTGCGTGGAAAGTGCCATCAATTGCAAGTTGTATCTTCTTGGAATTAAATCATGAAAGTTTTGGATCACTCGAGTTCTAATGCTGAAAAATCTTCTCCCCTTTTGTTGTAGTCTTTTGATTTCTTAATCTATTAGACTTCGTAAGCTAGTATGAAGGCTATAATGTTTGACGTCATGGATAGGATGTTTGAATCCCATTGATTCATAATCTTTTCATTCAAAGTTCAACCCTTAAGGTCAAATACATAACTTGTTCCTCACATTTAGTCAATGAGTCTTTAAGCAGTCAATTGGTATCCTTGGGGATGTTATGGCAATTTGTTAATACCATAAGTATTGATGTTGAAGGTCTCTAAATGTCTATTTTTATTATTAAAATTGATTTCAATTTTTTGGGGGTTATAATGTGCTCTTTTAAGGTGTATAAAATCATGTTTTTGAGGACATGTATACTTAGTTTCCTCCTAGAAACTAATTAGGCAGTTAGTTAGTTAGTTATTTTCCTTCATGAATTGCAGGTTATTGCATACAATTGGATGGCAATGAATCTTTCAACCAACATAGGTCCTTATAATGTCAATTATTGCTTCCTATAACTCAATCAATATTTTTAAATTTGGGCCTTTAATTGAAAATTGTTATCTCCCATTATATGGGAATGTTTTTTGCATGTACAAGGTGCCTTCAATTGTAGGTTGTCTATTCTCATAACTAAATCAGTCTTTTGAAATTAACTATTACTATGTAATTTATTTCCTCTTAAAATTGATTGGCTAGAAGCTTTTCAGGGCTCCTAAGTGCATGTGGCTCCTCATGGGAGCTAAGTTTAATTTAGGGCAAGCTCTTAAATGAATGATTTGCATAGGGCTCATGTGAGTGTATGTGTCATATCTAAATAATAGATTGTAAGGACTAGAACCTTTTGTGTTCTATATTTCATGTTTCTTCCTAAACCAAGTGTACCTTAATCAGATTGTGCAATTGAATTTTATTTGTGTAGCTAAAGTTTTTCACATCTTTCAAATACCAACACCTAGATGCACAAATACAATTCACAAGGTTTCATTCACGAAAGCCATGGTTTGTTCATAGATTCATGAAGTGGAACACCTGATGTTGTTATTATCACACATAGTTCAAATTATTAGTGAATGGACTCAATGATATGCGAAATGATTCAACTAGCATACATGCTACATGCTTATGCAAATGTCCAAAGGTATGTGTAGTAGATGTTGAAAGCACATCTACATGTTTGTGTTCTGTTGGATTTCATTTGTTTGGTGGTATTACTGACCTATGGATGTCCATATTGTGTGCAAAGCGCTAGAATTCCCTATGGCACAAAAGGGAATGCTTACTTGGAGATTGCCCTAATTATGACATTTAAACGTTGAAGATATGCTCTCAAGAATTACTTTCTAGACATCTAATCAAGTGGAAGAGTATAGGTTATGAAGTAATGGGTCAAATTGAGGAAGGCAAGGACAAGGAGGTTCCCACTATGAAGTATAATGAAACTACCTTTGTGGATTATGTGAGGTACTTGCAACTTCATTTGAAATCATTTGTTTTACACAACTATCTGATATGTTGGCAAGATGTTCAATTCAAACAACAACTTGACCAACTGCTAACATATGCCATTTTGACTTGTGTGGATTTCAATGAAAACTACATAATGAAAATCCAAAATGAGATTCAAAACATGCATAGGCTCAACACACATGTAAGTATCCTAGTTGTGATTACTTACAAGTACAATCCATCATATGATCCTGTTTTAGAGAAGTCTAAACTCCTCAAAGAAGTTCACTATTTCATTTCAGATAATAAGGAACATGATATGTTATATGTCCAACATTGTTTTATGTTTTTTTGGGAGCACACAAAACAATTGGGTTGTTTCCCACTTGAACATTTCATTTGGTTAGATGGTTGTTCTAGCCAATTTAAATCATCAAGAGCATGGTTTTTTGTGGGTCGATATCCATCTCCAACTTCCTGTGCAGCCCTACTGTCATGTTCTCAAATGACTTGGAATTTCTTTGCTTCTGGCCATGGGAAGGGGGAAATGGATGTTGTAAGAACATTCTGCAAACAAAAAAATTGCAAAAAATAGGTTAAACCAAATGGATTAAAACTTCAAAATACGCACGAGGTGGTGTTATACTTGAAGGCAAAAGCAAAGAAGCATCATGCTTCACACAACCATGTTAGAAAAATTGTGAATAATTTTTTATGGGAATTCAAAGTTGGTGACATTAACTGGTTTTGTCGTTACAACTATAACACTATCAATGGCAGTAGAGGTATGCACCAAATGCGATTAATGTCAACAAGGGATCCAACTTTGATTCAATTCAAGCATGTATCATGTGCTTGTGTGAGTTGTGTAAACATGAATTTTGACACTAAATGTGAATTGGCTACTCATGTGCCAAATTGGACATTAATAAAATTAGAACCAAATGATCAATTGTAAATTAGGGATGCAATGTTGTAATAAACTGAGGATGAAAATATTGAATTTGGCATAGGAGGAAAATGGATAATTGATGATAAGCAAGTGGGAAAAAACATAACAGTTCCCTCAAATGACTTTGAGGATCCATTTTGGATTATGTCGATTACCATATGTGGACATGTGTTTCAAGGAAGCTTGTTGGATGGATGGAACAACTAGTATGAAATAGGAGATGTTGTCATTTGTGGATATTGGTCTGAAAGGCTTCAGCAAGGGAGTAGGGTATCCCTCATAAATGACAAGCCAATGTTTTTAGTCGTTTAATATTAGCTTCTGATTAGTTCACAATGTCACCCACTAGTTGCATTACATGAAGTAGATCTCACACATTTGAACTTAATCATGAAGCCTTGAGCATCATTTCAGATGCATTGGAGCAAGTTAGATTGTTGATGCAGGGGTAGAGTAGATAATCTTTGTATTCAAGATCTATTCTTTTTACATTTTGTGGAGTAGTCAACTTATTGAATTAACAGAACTATTGGACTTTTAAAAATTGTTAAGCGTATAATCTTTTACAATTTGTGGTTCCTAGCCAAGTTGATGAAAGATCTATATGCTTGAAGTATATAATTGTTAGACCATCTTGGACTTTATGATGAGTTGTTAATGAATTTCATATGTAGAAATGTTTATGGATTATTTGCTAAGTAGTTTTAATGACAAAATACTATGAGGATAACAAAAGATTCATTTTCATTATGCTTATTTTTTCCCATTGCTTTAGTTATATGCCTGCCAAGTTATAGTATAATCAGTTGTCTTTTTAGAACTGTGTATTTTGTTGTTACATTTTAATTGTGGTTATCCATGCATGGTTAGTCAAACATTTAGGTTTGTGGCTAATCTATTCATTGAAAAAACTTGCATCCACATATTGAACCATGTGAATTCCTCTTCTGAATCAATCCCTCAATCTTATCTAGGAGGTAAAGAATGATCGAATTCTATATGTTTAAAAGCTTGCAATATTTACAAGATCAAGTCTTTGGGAAAGAAATTTGTGCAATCCAAATGGCCATATGCATGAACAAATACATGGTTTGTTTGTTGTCTCCAATCATTACTAACAATCAACAGTCATTCCAACATGGCAAGGTATGATTTGGTGGGATAAACAATGCCGAGTAACGACTTTGGGAATTATCAATTGAATTTCATTTTAAATTTTTGAGTCGCATATCCTAAAATCTTTCAATTGAAATATGGGGAAAACGTTAGGGCAACTAAAAGAGCCTTGCATTACAAAAGATTGCTTGGAAGAAAGAAACTATCATTAAAGGATGGTATACCGTGGTGTTATCAAGGAAGGTACATGTTTGGAATTAATGGATGTAAATATATATATCACAAATATTGTGTGTTGAGCATTGAAAAAACAATTAGTCTTGAAATTCATGCTTAAAAGGAAATTTTCAGTGCTAATAATATGTCTAGGGTAACAAATTGAAGCATTGAAATTTTTCACAACCATTAACAACTCTGCATTGTAAGGTCTATGTATTGGCTCCAATCATCACCAACAAATTAGTGCATTCATTTTAACATAGTAAGGTAATCAGTATGTTTTGGCGAAACAAATTATACCTTAACAAACTATAATGCATCACCTGCAAGCTCTTAGAATTCTCTAGAAAACCTAGTACATAGCAATAATTATAATGGCTACATTTTGCCTTGTTTTTATATATAATTTTTTCTTTTTACATGGAACTAAACGTCCATTAGCAACAATTCAGGACATGATCAAGGTCTAATTTTAAACATACCAACCACATTGTTTTTCTTTACAAATTCTAACATTTACCCATTAAATTCCATATATTACAAATAATTTTAGAAGCTCTACAACTTTTATTGTTCAATCAATGGCAAACTATATTGATGAATGTGAATTTATATGCACTTGGAATAGAATTAGAATATATTATTTAATATTATATTATTCCATTCTATTTTTGGATGATCATAAATTATTTTAAAAAACAAAAAAGAAAGAGACATATTTAATGATTATTAAACAAAACACTTTGAGAAGAATCAAGATCCAATTATAGTTATTGGACCTGCACTTGGAATATTTTATACTATATTGTTTGTTTCTAGCTATTGGACTTGCACTTGGAATAGAACAAAAACACACAAAGTCTATGTAGGGACCTAGATTAAAAGATACATCCCTTTCCAATTTTAGAAACTCTTTGTCAGCTTCATATGAAATTCACTCATTGTTAAAAAATGACATGATCAACAAACTCTAACATGTAGCTTACATGTATAATAAAGTGTAAAACTTTGCAAACAACAATTTTCAAAATATATTGAAAACCCACACAAAATTGGATTATTTTTCAAGACATATAGATCCATGGGTCCATATAGTGCTATAGATTTCAAAAGCAAAGCCATTATCCATAATGTACATATGTCAAATTACTATTAATGTTTGAACCAAAATCATGGGCTAGATTATACACATGTGCATAATGTCATCGCATGCATTTGTAGATCATTACACCCAATAAACAAAAAACAAAAATCAGAAAGAACAATATAACATATGTCATTTGTTGCAGTGTGCAAATTTATTATTCATTAGGTGTCCACTTGTACTAACACATTCTACAGATTTCCCCCAATGTTTTTGTCAGCTTAGGCTTGGGAACCAAACATTATTTGACTTTTCATTGTCCAAGGAGTTATCATTGTCCAAACATGTACATTATGCAAGGCTCAAAGTGAATTCAATTACAACTCAAGTGGTGCATCATAAAGGTTATTATAATAAGCTAGTACAAATAAATGAGCAATGTGAATAACATAGAGTTCATACCTAATGATTTATGTATTTTAGAAACACTCAGTATGTTGGACATGGATGTTTTCTTTTTGCTTTCATTTGGATCTTTAAATGTTTTTTGTTTATGAAAAGAATACATTTTGGCATTCTGTAAGGCATGTGTATCTTACACATCCTTTGAAATGCACGATGTAGGTTTGGAGATATTTGCATCAATGCATCCTTGGTCATCCTCAAAAACATTCCTTTCATGACACACACCATTTTCATCGGCAATCTTTGTTTCATTATCAAGATGTAGATTTCCTGTAGCAACAATAATGAAATAATAAAAAAACTAAGCAACTTGTGAAAATAAGGAGATGGCATATGGATTGACTAACTACACATTTATCATTGTAGAAATGGATCTATTTCACAAACAAAAAACAAGCCAATATCCTTGAATAGTACAAGTAGTATAAGAACTTACATGATTCACTTGTTATTTGCAACTACACATAGTCTAGACAACTTGCATTTTTTGCCATTGCAAACAACATTAGGAGAAAAATTGAAGTTTTCAATTATGGTTTCTACTATGTTTCAACTAGATTTTGAAGTTGAAAATGTCACTTCCAACTATATATGTTTTTTATTTTCAACTTAAAATGACGTTTTCAACTGCCTACCAAAATAATCGACAATGTTGAATTGAACCCACAACATAGTTGAAGCCTACTTACACATGTCAATTTTTCAACCAACATTGAGGTGACAAGATTTTAGTTGAAAGTGACAAACCATTTTAATTGACTAAACATTTTTGATTTCTGAATGAAGTTCATCCACCTTCATCCAAATCTCAAAGTTGAATTTTCAACTATTTTCCAACTTCAAGAATTGTCATATGGGGTAACCTCCCATTAGATGAACTTCATCCACTAATAAACCATGACGTCATCAAAGAATGAGTTGAAATTTCAACTATGTTGCAATTAAACCAATCAAAGAGTCTAACCAATAGTTTGTTGCCATGTGGCCCTACTCAAAGTTATGTCTAGGCAAAGAATCTAAACAATAGTTTGTTGACATGTGTCCCTACCTAAAATTCATGTGTGGGCTTAGGTATAAGTATGTAGGTCTACCTAGAAATAAATAGATAGGTATTTACCTACTAGGCCTACCTATATATATAGTCCTTCATAGCCAAAACCTAAGTAGGTAAGTAGGTAGGCCTAGGTAAATAAGTAGACCATAGTGCTACTTAAACTTAAGGTAAATAAGTAGACTTCAGATAATCCTTCTTTTCACCATGTGACCTTTAAGGTCAAACCTTTCTTATTAATTTGTCATAGGTGTCAACTTCACCTTTTGAAAACACTTGGTGCACCAACTTCATTATGTAGTCTACAAACTTGAAAGTTATGACAAACACTGTGGGATAAAAATAATTGTTTCACTCAAGTTGATATTTTGTTTCAAATTTTTTGAAGAAATGTTTTTTAACCCTTTATAGTTTGAAACCCGATATCTTTTTCATTTTAAGTCCATTTTGAATGATTTAAAAAGTTATAGGTGTCCCAACTAGTGATTTACAAAACTTCTTTGAAGTCCAAATGCAACAAAGCAATGAGAAAATAGTTTAATTTCAATATTTGAAATTGTGATATTTTGTTTCAAATGTTTTTTTAAAAAACTTTAAACCTCTTTAGTTTGAAACCCCACATCTTTTTCATTCTAGGTCCATTTTGAATGATTTAAAAATTTGTGGGTGCATCAACTAGTGACTATAATATTTCTTGGATTTTCAAATGCAAGAAAACAATGAAAAAATAATTTAATTTCAAATTCCAAAATTGTGATATTTTGTTTCAAATGTTTTGAAAAAAAACCTTTAAACTTCTCAAGTTTGAAACCCCATTTTTTATTTCATTGTAAATTCATTTTGAATGATTTAAAAAACTATGGGTGCACCAACTAGCGTTCTACAATACCTCTTTGAACTTCAAATGCAGCCAAACAATGAGAAAAAAATTTAATTTCAAAATCCAAAACTATGATATTTTGTTTAATATGTTTTGAAAAAAAACTTCACACCTCTCTAGTTTGAAACATCGTATTTTTTTCATTTAAATTATTTTTGAATGATTTAAAAAACTATTGGTGTGCCAATTAGCAATCTACAAAAGTTTTTTTCTAATCCAAATGCCACTAAACAATGACAAAACAATTTAATTTCAAAATTCAAAACTATTTTAATAAATCTATCTCCAAACTTGAACCCCCTTGCTCAAGACAACCCATATCCTCCTTGTTTTTTGAGCAAATTGAATGTTTTTTGTAACATTGGAAATGTTAAATGGAAGGCTATAAAAATTATTTTAACAACAAAAAAAGGAGCAATGTGTAAGAAGTCGACTTCCTTTGAAATCTTAAGTGTATGATGGTAGGCCTATTTACCCTAGTTGAAATTAAGTTGTAATTTTGGATTTTGAAATTAAGTTTTTTTGTCATTGTTTTGTTGTATTTCAACTTGAAAAAGGTTTTGTAAATATCTAGTTGATACACCCATAGGTTTTTAGATCACTCAAAAGAGACTAAAAATGAGAAAGATATGGGGTTTGAAACTAGAAAGGGTTTTAAGTTTTTTTTTCAAAACATTTGAAACAAAATATCAATTAAATTGCAACTATAATTTTGATTACATGGTGTTTAGGTTTTGATAAACCAAGGTTAACCATTTGAGGTTAATTAAATGTTTAATATCAACTAAAGTTAAACTATAATCCACCATAGGTGTACTTATAATTTTTTTTCAAAATATTGAAACAAAATATCATAGTTTCGAATGTTGAGATAATTTTGTTGTTGTTGTTTTTTTGCATTCGGAGGATAAAACAGTCTTGTATATCCCTAGTCATAGGTTTTTAGATCACTTAAAATGGACTAAAAATGATAAAGATATGGGGTTTGAAAATAAAAAGGATTAAAGTTTTTTCTTCAAAAAAATTGAGACAAAATATCACAAATGTCTTCTTCTTCCTCTTAATGTTTTTTTCCTTGCTCCTTTGCTTTTGGTGTTTGAATAAAATTTGTAATCCTTCAATTTGCACTTCTAATGACATAAAGATCGTTATTAATTAGTTTTAAAATGAAGAAAATATTAAAATTTGCAATGGTTTTTAAGCTTGTGTTCAATGTTGGGTGGTTTCAGGTATTTAATATTCAATTATTAACTAGACTAAAACAACAACTACCTATAATAATTAATTAATTTAATCTACCTACTGATTATTATAGATAATATTAACTAATAGGGATTAATCTTCATTAAAAAAATTAATTTATTGTAATGAAATTAATAAAAATAATAGAGCTTGAATTATATTAACTATTTAAAGATTGCATTAACCATAAAGATTGGGACAAATACATACATTAATATATAACATTATTACTTTCAAATGTTAAATTATAATTAATTCTAAGCTAGGCTAGTTATAAATTTATAATTTTAATAATTAATAGCATTATAACATGATCCTAATTTACGCAAATAATTAGTAATTAATTCCCATCAATTGATTTAACATACATTGTGCTTAAATCTAATTAAAATATAGAAGGGCTAACCATCTAAGGTTAATTAAATGTCTAATGTGACACCTAAGGTACACTTTAAACTAAGCCATAAGGCACATAGGGTAGACATAGCTAAACCATAGGCCTAAACTTTTGGTGCATGCCATGTGTGCAAATACTTAGTATTTCAATAAATAATTATTTCAAATTTCAAATTTCAAATTAATCAATAATTTTTTTATGTATTCAATTATTTATGAATTATTTATAAAATAATATAATTCTCTATTTATAATTTTTAAAAAAATAAAACTACTATTTTTACTTTTAAAAATGAACCTGTTATAATTTTAGTGATCAACTAACTAAATAAAAAATAATTAGGTTTTAAATTGACTATTTAACAAAATAAATTATTAAATTTCTATCTCATTAAATGAATTTGTAGATACAAAATTAGTTTTAATTAATCATTAATATTAATTATTTAAATTAACTCATCAATATTTATTTTAATAGTTAACTATTAACTAATTATATAGTTAACTAGTTATTAACCATAATTATATATAGTTGGGGTAGTCCAACTTATAAATGAGATGAGGCCGAATTTTTAATGCCCAACTTTCGACATATGTTGGTGAATGGCAATGAACCATTTGTGTTCCTATCACAAGTCCAACAAGTTTTCTATTCCAATGATTCTTCCAACCCATGGTGGAAGGTTCTATTGCATAAGAAGCGATGGAACAAATGCGTGTTCCTAGACGCTTATGGGGAGTACATTAACACAAATGAGTATGGAAGTGTTGGATGCACGAACGGCAATGCCAAATGCACCAACCACTCCAAGTAATGTTGGTGCAATATTCCTCTCTAGGGAGAAGTCACTATTAATCAATGAATCAAGGCAATTTAGCCTTGAAAAACAATCCCAAGGAAGAAATTCTAGGACATAGACATTTGTTTCAATAAGCAAGGACATGTCAACTCAATGTTCCACACTTTTTAACCACTCCAATACCATGCCCAATGATTTAAAACAAAGATGTTTGTGTTCCCCCACATTTGATGTTCTATCACATTTGGACACCATGAAACAAACAAAATTTCAATAAATTTAAGGTTTCTAGTGGCAAGGTGTAGTGTAATGAAAGGTTTAACTTCAAAATCAAGGGGTAAAATTACCAAAGTTGGAAACTAGTCGCAACAAAGTTGTAAAAAAAATGCAATTAAGTTGAACCTAAAGTCAAATCAAATTTGAATTCTAATGGAAAACATAGACATTATTTCATCCATCAAAATTTCCAACACTCATCCATCCATAAACAAGGCTGACTAAGACAGTGAAGTAGTCGACATGATAGAACTTGACAACTTTTGAAAGTGGATATCTCCACTATTACTCGACAGTGAATTTATTAATTCAAAATAAAAATCAATGGTCAATTGGAAATTATGGTCAATGATGTACATTTACCAACCTAGTCAAAAAGTTGACTAAATCGAGGTGTGAAGTGGGCCATGTGGAATTTGTTGAAATAAATATAATTATGCAATCGAGGGCAAGTTGAGCCTGACATGCAGTTGAAAATTGGTTGGTTAAAAAATGACCTTTTTCTCCTAGTGCAAACTTTCAAAGACATTAGTAGTAGGTTATATTTTGAGGGTAGTATCTTTCACATAAGGCCATTGCTTCAAAAGATAATCAACTTCATCGACTTGGTGTCCTAGAGATGATGGAGGTGTCTTCCTACGACCCTCGTGTGCATGACTCTAACCCAAGGGGACTTTGGCTTGTGGCTGCAAAGCTTGGCTTTTGTTGATTATATGAACCCTAATGCTAGTAAAACCTAATTCAATATGCTTAAACTCTGAAATTCACCTACATTGTTAAGCTTCCAAAAATGTATGAATTATTGATAAGCATTTGAATGTACTCATTTAATATGCTTGTATTGCATGAATTCAATAAACACCAAAATGGTAAACAATAATGTAAACATTCATGTGCTAATTTAATGTGCAAAAGTTTATTTAGTACATAAATTATAAAGGACTTGCATATTTTTGCTTCTGAAATTTGGACTTTTCCTCCTTATACTAAACACAACAAACAAAAACATTGCTTAAGGAAACACTCATGTGTTTATCAAATGAACCTACTATTTATGTACTAAGTTCAATAGGTTGAAGCACAACATTAAACATTTATGTGTTGAATTAATGTGCTTGCTATTGGAAAAAACACAATAAGTTTAAACATTGCTGAAAAGACATTAATATGTTTATCTAATGTAGGTACTAATCTTATACACTAAATAAAACAAGCACAATAAGTTAAAGCAATGCTAAATAAAGCATTAATGTGCTTATCTAATATAGGTATTGCTTAAAACTAAGGACAAACAACATAATAAATGTAAGCATTATTTTAAAGAGCATTAATGTGCTTATCTAATGTAGGTACTGCTTATTACTAAGGACAAAAAACATAATAAGTGTAAGCATTGCATAAGAAAACACTAATGTGTTTATCTAATGTGGGTACTACTTAATACTAAGGACAAAAAACATAATAAGCTTAAGCACTACTATGTTTATCTAATGTTAGTATTGCTTATGTACTAAGAAAAAAAAAAAAAACACTATAATAAGCATTGACATGCTTATATAATGATCTGCCTAGAAGTTGAAACACCATATTAAGCACTTGTGTGTATACAATGAACCTAGAAATTGAAGCAACATATGAAGCACTCAAGTGTTTATACAATTTGAACATAAAACCTAAAGAACCATAAACAACATTAAAGTGATTGTACATTGAGCCTACTACTTCTGTACTTAGTAAAATAAGTAGAAGCTAAAAAAACATAAACAACATCAAGGCCTAGAACTTGAAGCAACATATGACACACTCAAATGCTTATACTTGAAGAACCATAGACAACATTAAGGTGATTGTACACTAAGCCTACTACTTTTGTACTTAGCAAAATTATAAGTAGAAACTGAAGAACCATAAACAACATCAAAGCCTAGAAGTTGAAACAACATATGAAGCACTTAAATGTTTATACAATTTGAACATAGAACCTGAAGCTACTTAGTTATACAAATCATCAAACATTATGAACAAATCAATAAAATAGGACATGTATAGGTCTTACATGGATCAAATGGCGTTAAATCTACTGCTTTCAACGACTGTTTGATGGTTTTTCACATATTTTCAAGATTTAGTTTTTCATCAAATGCTTGCATTTTTGCATCTTGAGCTTGAAATCCCCAACTCGAGCACCAATTAAGGTGCAACATTGAGTTGCAAACTAAGTAATGATTAAAAGCCTTGATTACTTGAACAAAACAAAAGGGATGGTATGCATGTTTGCAAGAAGTAAATGCAATATCAGTGCATTCATAGCCCCTGTAGTAGTACCCACATGGGTTCATAGTGAGGGAATTTACAAAGTTGTGTGACATACAAGGATGTAACATAGGCTTAGGCCAAAATGAAATCCCCCCCATCAATTTCATCCCTTCTAATTGCATATCAAAAGCTAACACTTCTACCTTTAATCGACTAACCAAAACCATTGCATCCAAGATTACATCATCAACTTAAGAAAATTCAACTTCAGCATCTTGAAAAAAAACTTCCCCTTCCATTGTAAGGTTTTTCTTATTTTCTACACCAAATTTAGCAATTTTCAAAAACATCTCACACTCCGTTCATAAAAGGGACTTAACTTCCAATGAAGCAACAATGCACTATAATGAATTTTCAACTTGAAGTCGATCTATCATAATTTTTACATCCTCCACCTTTTGTTTGTGACATTTGACTGGCCAAACAATGATCATCAAATTCAAAGAACCTTTATGCATCTATAACAGCCGCTGCAAAAGGCAAAAAAAAAAAAAAAAAACCCTTGTAAATGAAACTTGATTTTAAAACCTAAAATTTTTGGGGTAAAGGAATTGAATAAAAAAAATAAAAAAAAACAAAGTAAAAAGCTAGAAATAATAGCAAGGGCC
>Ga0116227_10006243_pt1 | contig 24330 bp, 17 predicted proteins | sample S1TSphgellanicum_FD_89693 | JGI IMG/M metagenome (GOLD analysis project Ga0116227, IMG submission 89693) | Host-associated microbial communities from peat moss isolated from Minnesota, USA - S1T2_Fb - Sphagnum magellanicum MG | ecosystem: Host-associated > Plants > Peat moss > Unclassified... | reverse complement strand
TAGCGGACAGATTTTTGGATTTTCCAAGGTTTGTGGACAAAAAAAGGGGGGGTGTGGGCTTAAGGGGGGGTTGAGGGGTTTGGGGGGGGGGGGGGGAGGGGGGGGGGGGGGGGGGGGGGGGAGGTGGGGGGGGGGTGGAGGGAGTAGGGGAATTGGGAAGTTGGGTGTGCAAGAGGATGATAAAAAATAGATTTTTTAAAAATTAATTAAATAAAGAAGTGATATAATAATAAGAAATAAGAAATTAAAACAAAGCAAAACTGGGTACATAGCTTTAAAAAAACAAAGAGTGGTAAATGGTAACATGCCAAGACAACAACAAAGAGTGTGCAGTGAGAGCAAGAAGAGAAGAGGGGGAGGGGAGGGGGAGAGGACCTGGGTGCTTAAAATATGAGTGCCTGACACATGAGATCTGCCATTTATGATCCCATCTTTTCCTCAATTCCTCTCCCTCTTCTCTCATCTGTTGCTCACTGCTCTCTGCTGCTGCTGCTGCTGCTCTTGTTTCTGTCACTACTTACTTACTTACTTACTTACTCCCTCACTGCAACCACCTCCACTCTCTCTCTCTCTCTCTCTCCTTTCTTTACTTACTTTGGCTGCTGTTTTCTCGGGCTTTTTACCCCACCCAGCTTGTTGGTTTGTTGTTGTTGTTGTTGTTGGGGGTGGTGGTGGTACCCCCCTACCTGGTCCCACACATTACAACAAACAAACAAACAACAAGCTCAAACTCGTTTCCATCTTCTTCCTTTAGACTCCCATCTCATTCAGTTTGTTGAGTGACTGAGTGACTGAGTGACTGACTATAGTGCAATTTTTATTTTTCTTTTTCCTTCAACAAGAGTTTTTGGTTTTTTGTTTTTGTTGTTGTTGTTGTTGTTGTTGTTGTGGTGGGTTTTTAGTTCAGTTCGTTCTTCAGCTTGGAGCTGCTGATAGTGGAGCTTAGCTGGGTTTGGAGCTTTTTGGGAATTTTTGGTGGGGGTTCTGGGTTGTGCCAGGAACCTTGAGTTGTGTTGGGATTTTTGAAGAAACCTTGGGGGAAATTTTGGTTTGTTGTTGTGGCTTGGAAGCTTGAGGAGCTGGGAACTGCTGCTGCTGCTGCTGCTCCTTGGCTTCCACATTTCACTAAATTTAGTCTTGGATTTTGGTTTTTTTTCTGGAGCTTGTGGACTGCTCTGATTGCCACCTTCTTCCTGTCATCAGTCAGCTCTTTCACTTGCTGGAGTTGGGTTTTGCATTTGTTGTATGCAAGGAGGGAGAGATACTAGAAAAAGTGTTGTTCACGAGAGCATGAGCTCAGTCAGTGAGGAGGAGCTCCAGTTGTGAGATTTGTGTCTTGTTTTGGAGTTTTGTTGTGTTTTTGTAGGGGTGTGTTTGTGTGTGCGTGTTTTTTTATTACAGCGTTTGGGTTTTGTTGTTGTTGAGTTGTGTAGTAGCTATGGTGTGAGTGAGAGGAGCATTGCATTGCAGGAGACTGATGCAGCAGCAGGGAGAGGCCAATAATCAAGGGGAGGAAGAAGAAGAAGAGGCAGCAGCAGACAACACAAGCAGCAGCAACAACAGTAGCAGCAGGAGCAAAAGCAGCATGGCGAAGCTAAGTGCTAGTGAGAAGGAGAAAACCAAGCTTAGAGAGCGTCAAAGACGAGCGATCACAACCAAAATCTTCGCAGGCCTTCGCAAATACGGCGGCTACAATTTGCCTCCACGAGCTGACATCAACGATGTCCTCAAGGCCTTGGCAGCTGAAGCCGGCTGGACTGTTGAAGCTGATGGCAATACCTTCCGCACCCAAGTACTCAAATCCCCTTCTCCTTGCTTACATGCCTTTCTCTTTGATGGGTAGTAGAGAAAATCAGCTCACCGTTCCTTCTAAAACACATTCTTGTATGCAAAACCCAAAGACCCAAACACTGGCAGTGGCCATTGGATCTGGTTTCTATGTGGTTTTTCCATTCTGATTCTTGCAGTGACCCATTTGTTGTTACAGGGAGCAGTGACAAGAAGAGCAGAAGCAGTGGCACAGACTCGGGGTTCTGATATGTGGCAGGGTATTCTACAGCAGCAGCCATCATCAAGTAGCCACCAGCAGCAGCTGTCTCTGCGACAGCAAGGGCCATCAAGGCTGACTTTACCCCCACAAAGTGGCAGCCTAAATAACAATACCTTCAACTGCACCTTAGCGGGGTTGGTGACAGATGTTGGTAGTGATCTGCGGGAAGGAAATTGTTCCACCACAGCATCACCCCGCCATCATCATCATGCCATGAGCACATCATCCATGTCTCTTCTCCACCCGACTTCTGCTTGCATTTCCAATTCCCCTTTTGCCTCTCCTGCGTCGAGTGAGGGGGGAGCTCCGAGTGTGCGTCTCACTGGTGGTGGAAACAACCCTTATAATCTTGGGGGTGGCTTTCCTAGTGGGTTCTTGCCATGTGCTGCTGCTGCTCAGGCGGTGCCTTCAGATGGAAGAGATAGAGACTCATCGGGTATAAAGGAGGAATATACAACAACAGGAGCAGCCTATTTCAGTGCTGATACACTTGATGCAAGAGAGTTTGCCCAAGATTTTTATGCCAGTGGAAGATCAGGTCTGGATCCCCTGGATTTCGGACGAGTGCCTCCTCAATTAGTAGACACACCTGATTTCTCAGGAGTTGGGCAGCAGCATGGGTCATCAACATTGAACCAGATGTGTAACTCTCTCTTCTTCAATGCTTCCCAACAGAATCTCAATAGGTTTGGACAGCCACAGCAGCGAGGAGTGCCACTTCCTTCTCTCATGATGCTTTCAGCTGGTCATCCCTTCTTGCAGGAGCAACGTGCATCCAATGAGAACACTCCACTTGGATCACCCCGTATACATGATGGCTCTGGCTGAAAAAAAAGACAAATGCTAGCAAGCAAGCATTGACGATGGTATGGTTTCTTGACGCTTGCTTGCCCTCAGTTTGTATCTCTCTCTCTTGTACCACCACAAAACAAACTCATCCCATGGATTTCACAGTGTACTGATTTGCCCTAATTGAAGATATGAAAACTCCAGATGGGTCTGTGGCAGTTAGTGCAATGGCTTTTCTGGATTCCGCATGTGATTTGAAATTTGTGAATGTGTTTTTAGCAATCATGTTCCTTCTATGCATGATGAGCTCAGAAGTTGGCTTCAAATCTCAGTAGAAGCAGAAGAGAAAAACACAAGTACCAAGCAATGCAATATCTTTGAGGCTTATTATATACACTTTGATGTTGAACTTGTAGATTCTCTATTCTCATGATTGATTTTGTTTTTCAGTTCATGTAAATGGGATGTACCTAACTAGCTGTTTGAATGAATGACAGGATTGTGTAAATGATTTTCAGCCTACCAATGGAAGGCCCACAATTTTGGTGGCAATCCGCCACGTTTTGCTGTTTGGAATCTGGAGAGGCTTTTCACAAAACCTCAGGCTCTTATTTCCTCTATGCTGCCTATTAGCCCCTTTTCAGTTTCTGAAAAAATAGGCTAAGGGTGCAAAGGTTAGTGGTGGCATTTAGTTCAAGAGAGCTTGGGGGGCAGGGGTTAAACAAAGCAAACAATGAACGAGTTACCGAGTCTTGTCAACAGCAGTTTGTCCATCTCCATCATCTTTCCTTTTTCCACTCTCTTTGAAAATCTCTTGCACCATTTGCTTCTCAAAAGCGGGTGCTCAAAATCATCACCATCTTGCCATCTGAAGAAGGCTAATTTTGGGTGGGACTCAGGAAGGATTAGATGAGAACATTAGGTCAGTCAAGTCAAGCTCTCATTACGCTCAAAACTTTTTGCAAGCTGCTTTTGTGGGTGGAATTCTGTTTCTACAAGTAAAAGACACTGAAAAAAAACACCCATTGTCATTTTGCAAATCTTCTCATAAATTCTCACAATTGTATTTTCAAGGGATTTTTCCCGACCAAGAGTCTGCATGTGTGCCTTACAATTTCACCAACAATTTAGTTTCACCAAATAAACTCTATGAAGAAAGCAAGAATGCAACAACACAATAAGAGGGTTTTATTCTATGCCCTCTCTTGAGGGAAGTCCTCTTGTCATTTGGTTCAACACTTATGTTGTGAAGTCGATTTTTGTTGCTTGTGTTCTAAGGTTAAATGTTTTAAAAATAAATTGGAAAATCATATGGGTTGGAAATTAAAAGCAAACAATGAACTTTTCCTCTTGGTTAAATTGTCAAGAAAACACATTTTAATTTTAAAATCACCAAAAATTGTGAAGCAATGCTTAAGATTGTCTATTTTCATGTTTTGAATATCGCCAAATTTGGCAAAATATACTTATGGACGATCACTACTTGAGTAAGAGAAGACAAATTATTTTGTACTTCATTTGTTTCAAAATTCTATTCTAATTAATTTGTTTGGTATCCCATTTCGCTTCCTTCTTGTGCAATTTTTGGCTTAATTTAATTTTAATTTTTTTGAATGTAATATAATTTGTGGACAGTCATATGCATTCTAAATAATTTAATCTAATGTGCAAGAATACTTTAAAACTGAATAAAATTAACTCAATTATCATCCAAGGGATTAACGAAAAAGAAGAGTACATCCAAGGGAAAAGATGGACTACACCTCACATATTAACAGAATGCATACTTGTAAAACAAAGGAAATCAAGAGGGGTTCAAAATATCCTCATTAGTTTTGTGGAGTTTAATAAAGCTTTTGACTCAATCTCAAATTCAAAAAATTCATGAAATTTTTGCAGCCCAAAATGTTCCTCCACACCTTTTCAAAGTCATTAGAATTATGTGCAATTATTTTGTCATAACAACAATATGAACTCTTGTGCAAAATGACTTTGACATAGGTGTCTTCTATAACCAATTAAGACTCCTTGTATACACCTTGCATATATGGCATGGGTTAATAAACAAAGTGAGGAAAATAGGTGTAAAACATCAAGACTTTTAAAGCCCTAGGATGGGGAGATTTCCTAACTAATAATGGCCTGGTAGGATGTGGCAATAGCCTAGTCCAGCCCTGCATTTTGGAAGGAATCTCCCGCACCCATGGGGGACTTGACCCATCATCATAAAGCACAAGGTGAAGGTTATCATGAACCTAAACATACATAGATCACAAGGTATAGGAAGGGGAGAATTCTTAAACCTACTCCTAAAGGGGCATAAGATCTATAGGCATAAGATCGCTCAGAATCACTCTTCAATTGCACCCAATTTCTTTTCTATTGGATTGCAACAGCAGACCAGACAGCAGACCTGACTGACAAGCTGTTGGCAGTACCCAATTTCAGCTGCACCCAATTTCAGTTGCACCCAATTTGAAGGAGGAAAGATCAATTGTCTCAGCAGCATCAATCCAGAGTCATGATTCAATGAACTTGAAATCATTAGTACAAGTAGACTAAGCGAAACAACAGATTCAAATAACAATAAATTAGCCAAACTGAGCTCCGGGTTTGTATCTGGGGGAGCGGAGGGGAAGAGGATGGATGATTTTTGCCGATACATAAAACAGGAAATGCAGAAAGAAATATCAATGCTGTTGTCGAGCAGAGACATAGTCATTGAGCTCATCCAGAACAGCCTCATAGCAGAACCGATATTGTTTCTGTGTGGGCCAATGCAAAGAAAATTATCAGTGCTGTGGATTTCACATTTTTTCAAGCAAAAAAGATTTGAGATCAAGGACACGAAAGGCTGAAAGTTCTTAAAATGTGGTACTGGATCAGCAATAAAATTAAAAAATAAATAAATAAATACCGGGGTTTGCACCATGCCATCTCGTTGCAGTCTGAACTGCCGCACTGTGTTTTCAATATTGACGGCAGTCAAGTCTCCAGCTAAAATTCGACGTAAGGTGTGGTCAATGGTACAAAAGGTGCCAGTTCTACCAATGCCGGCACTGCATAAAGAAAGTGCAGAGGATTCTCAGGAAACCCCAAAAAAGAAGGGGGGACAAAAAAAAAAACTTTGTGTGTACTAGAAAATCACATGATAAGGCCATCACTGCAAGTAATAAATTTGGTGGTGACAAGAAGAATATTGTATGAGGTTTGTTTGGAGAGAGAAAATCAGACCTGCAGTGCACAACAAATGGTCCTGCTTGTGGTGGAATGGAATACAAAGCTCTTACAAGCTCCCGGACTGCACGAGTGGAGGAAGGTGTGGATGTGTCAGGCCAATCCAAGTACTCGTAATGCACCACTGTAATAGGGGGTTCAGCTGACTGCATCATAGGTTCTTCATCCCCGCATCAGAGCTAAAGATTCATATCATTGAGAAAAGAAATAGATAAAGAGAACACAAAATCAACATAACAGTGTAGGTGGTGTTCTGCCTAACAAAGCATTTTGTATCCCGACCATAGTACTGCACATTCAGGGTACTAACTACTAACCCTAATTCTTCTTCCTCTTTGGACCACATACCATAATCATGTGAAAAATGCCTGTTTTCAGGAGCAGCTCTGAGTCACTTGTTACAAGATTCTACTCCTAACGATTCTGCCCTTTGGGAAACCTTGACATGATTAAAACCCATCTTATTTTCTCCTTCAGTGATAGCATAGCCTGAGTGGCCTTCACAACACAAACGATTGGTCTATCATAGTAGGAAATGGAAACAAATGTACACAGGCTGGAGAAAAATACCTTGATATCTTGAACTTCAAGTATGCGCCTGGCTATTGAACACTGATTCATGGTGGTGCTTTTATTGGTCACCAAAATGTGTCCATAAGCCTGAGTTTGTTCTGTGTCCGGTGGAAAATAGTGGGCACACTTTTTCTGTCATAAAAACTCCATCCACTCAATTGCAGGTAGTCTACTCATTAGGAAAAGTTTGTCTCTAGTGACAGGAATCAAATCCACATACATGTATACAATTTGACACATGCATCCAGATGTAGGTATGGTGTGGATTTAACAAGATGTGAACTAAGTAGAGTTGACTCATTGTATCTAGTGTCTAGAGTCAAATCCAGATAGATGTGTAGAATCTAAAACCTAACCCTAAACCATTCATGCTCTTGTCACATGATCCACCCTGGTGGATCGAGTGGCCAAGCCAGGCCAATTGCATGGGTAAAAAGCTTTGGAAATTTTTTAGAGGAAAAACAATGTACCTGGTTACCAACGACAATACAGGTGAGCATGACAATGACTGGGCATTGCTGTTGGAGAACCATACTCCACAGATCCTTCACTGTGCTTGGGAGTGGCCCTTGTGTGGCTATGTACTTGGGCAGATCTGCATTCCCACTGCCCTGCACTCCCCCCACAAAACAAAATTATGCAATTTGGTGGTGAGCTCTGAGTTTATAGCAGCAAAATTTGTGAATCCAGAGCATGAGCAACAAGTTTGTGCTCATCAGTATGTATGTACAGGAAAAAGTCAGATGTAAAGCACTAGGTTCAGGGAAAAAGGAAGATGGTTACCTGGATGAAGCTTGCATTGATGTAGTCTGAAGATCCAGGCTCCATGCTCTGGGTATCCAGCACCACTCTTGTATTATCATCTGCCCATTTTTGTCAAGACTCAATTCCAGTTTAAATGAAAGAGAACGTCCTCAACACAAGTCATTATCCCATGTAACAGCAACTTCAACCTGAAGATCCAATTCAACAGAGCTAAATCTGTACCAAAGTGGATTCATCTCAGTTGTTGGTTACCACTTGCACAACAGCTTCTGAACTCTTTTGGAAACCTCACATCATTGTTCTCCAACTATCAACTTGGAATCAGTCAAATTCTAAAACGAGAAAAAAAATGCCCATAACTCCTTCAATGAAAGAAGTCCCTCCTGTGAAGAAAGCTTTGTGGATACAAGCCAAAACATCTGTGTACCGATTCTTGGACTTATTAACACCAGAAAGTGCTGCTGCTGTTGACAAGTGCCTATTTCTGTAGTTTGTGTTTTCAGACTGCATCACCCAAAACAACCCTAACCCATTATAGACTGCACAAACCTGCATGTAAAAAAAATTTAGAAGTTCATCAGGTTTTTAGCCCAAATCCCACTTTCCTCATGATATAAAACATTGGGAAGGGTGATCCAACACAAACAGCAGCATGAATGATTTCCAAAGGACAGTGTTATTGTACCTGTAATCTATCAAACTCCAAACTGATCGGGCTTCGAGCTCCACTGATCTTTATTTTCTGGGTGATCTGTTTGAGAGCTTCTTCACAGAATCTGACTTGAGAAGCAGTCAATGAGGGCACAGAATTCCCATTCTGCATGCTCCTGTCTTGCTGTCTAATTGCTGCTTGAAGATCAAGAGTGACTCTTGGACCTTGCACAAGGCCCAATTTTGGCACCATGGTTTGGGGTGTGGGTGTGACTGGAGAATCCGACATTGCTGGTATTGTCTTTTGTAGAGGTAGCCCTCCTACCTCTTCTGCTCTTTGCCCTGTTTGGCCCAGACTCTTCTTAGACCTAAATGCTTTGCCTGATACATTCCCCGTGTTGCTTGAAGTCCCAGAAAGCCCTGCGATCCAATATGCATCATAAAAGCAGAGGTCAAAAGATGGGATTGCTTCAAGCAAACATGCCCATAAAAATGAAACCAAAGAAATGCTCGATGTAAATGACCAGGACCAACAGAGCTGAAGAACAAGAAGGTTAGAAAATGTGCCTCAGAAAAGGCAATGTGATGCAAGTTACCCTACAAGCATTCTCTGACAACCCAAAAGCACATGCAGATTTAACAACCCAAAAGCTTGAATGATAGATCCAACAGAAAGCAGTAGGAAGAAGATGGAGAAATAGGTCTAGGGTTTCACTTCACACCAGTGGTTAGAGAGTATTCTTTTGCAGGATGTTTACAGCAGCAGCTCTGGATTGGTCCTTGAGGAAGAGAAGTAGTGGAGAAGAGGAGACGAGGGAACAAACTCTTGGGCGTTGCCGGTGGTGGTAGTCTGCTTTTCCTCCTACTCCTTTTTCTGACCGTTTCCTCGTCCACAACAAGAAAAAGACTTTCGAGAGATTCACATCGGAAGTATATTCTATTCATCCATGGGCCTTGTAGATTCCTTGCAGATGCCGGGAAAACCCAGAGACGGGATTTCTGCTGGGAGTCTTTCTTCTCTCTCTCTCTCTCTCTCTCTCTCTCTCTTTGTGTGGCGAAAGGATTTGCTGCAGCTCGACATCGAACCCTAATCAAACCCTAATTCAGTCTCCCAGTAGAAAATGAGCTCTTGTTGTTGCTGGGAAAAAATGCCATCCTCACAGCTATGGTCAGCAGCTGTGGTGCAGTAGGAGGCCCTTTTATGTCATGTGGTCATTTTCCTGGGGGAAAAGGCAATACTACAATGAAGGGAGGAAGAGACTCACAAAAATTCTCATGTTTATTTTCAATTGCTGCAAGAAAAAATCCTTCCAGGTGAGTTTGCTTTCTTCCCTTGTTAAGATCCCAACTCTTCATTTCTCATGCCATATCTGGAGTGCAAATACTATATGAAGGATTTTCCCTAGCAGAATTGAACTGCTTCTTTTAGCCCTGGATGAATCTGGTGCACAACCAGCAAGGTTTAGAACTAAATCAATCCATTATTGTATATACTTGAAACTCGAAGTAGATCCACATGCCACAGGAAATCATATGCAGATTCTTGAGCTGCTCACGAACTGTCACATGTTTTGTCTATCATTCATGAGCAGCAGCATGCAAGTATCACTTTTGTTCAATCCTCATTGTCTCCAAGTGTGTATCTGGGACTCATGTATGTGAGCATTGTAGAGAATCATCTTGTCAGGTCTTTGCTATTGGTTTCCAGGGTGTATGGTTTCAGGTCAGGTGCTTAATTCTTTTGATTCTGATTATGATGTGTGCAATTTACACAACGTGCTCTTTGCACCACCAGTGATTGCGTTCTTTTGTTGCCTCCATGTCTTCTCTCTGTTGTAGCAAGGATAACTATGCCTCAGGGTTGGTGGGAGAATCTTGTTCAGTTCAACCCTTTGCCTGCAGACCTTTCCTTGCAGTTCAAAAGTGCCAAGTGAAAGACATCCCTGATTATTCAGCAGTTGGGGGTAGCACTTGAACTCCAACAAACCTGCAACACCAAACCCTTGTGGAGTTTGTGGAGTTTGTGGAAATGCTTGCAAATTGCAAGGGGCACATACTTGGGCAGGATAGATACACCACTTGAACGTTTTGGATTTGTAGCTACACTGGGTTTGGCCCTTGTTGCTGCTGAGCATCCAACCTCAGGTAACCATAGAATTTTCTGCCACAAATGGATCAAACAATAGCTACTAGTTCATACTTTTTCCATTTTGGAAATGATGGCAGATTTTATTCATTCTCAGACATGCCAGACAGAAGTGCACCCTATACTATGCAGACCCAGGAGTTGAGAAGCATGGTACTCAGGAATAGCCACTTGCTGAGATGAGTATCATATCAGATGCCCACCCGATTTTTCAACAGGTCTACATCAAATAGAAGAGTGCATGCTGGGAGATGCAGTCCAAACTATTGCAAGAAAGAGCTTTAAGCCCTCAACAGCCCAGAACCTGATCAGATTACAAGCACCAATTGACCATCCCAGCTGCATAACATACAGGTTTGCATATTTTGCATTTATGTGCCATCTTATGATGTAGAGATATGGGTTGTTGATCCTTGCATGCCTTCACTGTAGCTCTAAGTATATCAGTTGGGGAGCGTCATCTAGATCATTAGATATTCCCATGTACCAAAGTGGTGTGCGTAGTTTACATCACATAGCAAAGTATCCACAATTCCACAATATGTTGTTCGTACCAATTAGAAAAACCTTAAGATGCAGTTGAGCAATTGAACACAACAGAATCATGATGCCCCAGTGGGGTGTCCAAAGAGTTCAACGTCAAAACTGTGTACAGACTTCACTCTGCAAACTAAGAAGTGCCAAAACAACAAAAGGCCCTTTTTGTGAGCATTTAACAACAGCAACTGTGCAATTGAGTTGCATCTGAAGAAAGTTTTACTGAGCTTTTGTCTTCACAGGTGGCTTCTTCCGTATCTGGCGATAGGACGAGTTCTTCATTCCCAAGAAAAATAGGAGAGCGCCAAAGAGTGACAAATTCTGCACCCAGAAAAAAAAATGAAGAATAAAGGGTAGACAACGGAAGATGTAGGTGTCATAAAGCAGAAAAGGCAAAGGTTACCACCATAAGGCCATGAGAGGATGATGCATGAGATCTTGTCACAGTGCAGCCTTTACCTTCAAGAATTGGCTGAATTGGAAGAGATATTCTGGATTCGTGAGATCAAAATTGTAGAAATCATGCATGATTGGTGTTACCGCAGCCAAGAAGATAAGCTGCACCCAGCATTCAGATCACACCAACAATCAAGACCATGAGCTAAATGTTAGGACAACTCACTGAACCGAAAATCAGGCCTCAAAAAATTACCAACAGCATGTTCTACTGTATTTATTTGTTGATGGGCCCTGAACCAAAGACAACCCAATTGCTTCAAAATGCAACAGAGGAAGAGGGCTACTACATACCAGCAAATAGGCACCCAAGCTGCTACCGAATGTGAAGAGCAAGCCACCAAGACCCTCCAAGCCAATCGCCACCATCAATAAATACTTCAGCTGTTGCCAGGTTTCAAACAGTCCATGCATCAAATTGAATTCAACATATCTTCATGCAAAATGGCAAAACCCATAAAAGACATATGCTAGGAGGGCTGATCGCACCAGAACAAATGCTTTAATGTTCAGCATATGCATATTGTGTGCTAAACTCTTCTCATCTGCTCAGATGCAAATATGAGTGCACTAATTCTGCAACCCTTTAAGCTCTCAAGCAAATGAAGAATCTGTCTGATGAGCAGAATGTTTCTCAGATAGTGTGTGTACCTCAACAACTGGTAGTGAGAAGTGTAGTGTCTCCTGTACATGCTGTCGAAACAGCTCAATCTTTGGCTCCATAGATTTCAGGGCTCCACCTCCATCTACTCCAAAATCCTGAATCCTGCACACAAAAGTGTATTCATGTCTATCATTCTTTCAGGCTTCAGCTGATCAGGACTAGTGCAAACTGGCACAGGTATTGCATTAAAACTAGCACAACATAGACACCTGAATCTTCGTCCCTAAATCTGGAAGAAAGAAAGTAGCATGGTTCATCAGTGCAGAACACTAGCAGCAGCTTTGACTATGAGACACTTACAAATCAACTAACCAAGGACGATCTGATGCAAGAATTCTTAACTGAGGAGTGGTGGATATAAGCAGCTCCTTGAATTCCAACAACAAAATTATATACTGAGATGTGACTGAATACTCTGGCTACATGATACACTTACTTCTGCCATGCAGCCAGGATAAAGATGGCTGAAAACAGCACACGCCCGATGAAGGAGACGAAACCCATAGTTTTTTAAAGCTCTCTTTTCTCTCTGCCTCTCGCAGATTCTCTGTTCTTCTCAAGAAGTGGCAAGAAAAAATGAATGGCAGCCAAAACCTACCTTCTTCAACCCACCAAAAAATCTGCAAACACCCAGATGTTTTTTTGAGCTGCAATTAAGAAAGAAAGACACAAAAGACCACAGATGGAAATCAAGCCAAGGTTGTTGTGATCATCAAAAGTGAGATATTCAGAGTCTCTCTCTGGAGAAACACATTCAGAATGTGGGTACTGGGTACCCTTGCACAAATCCAAAAACTTGGACAAACCAAAAGTGGAAGTGACAGACAGAGAGAGGTAGTACAGCTCTCAACAAATCCAAACAATCTCCAGGAATAGGAATACTCAGAAACAAAAACAATGCCCAAGGAGGATGAGGACGTTTTGACAAAGATCTCAGCTCACAGAAATCTTTGCAAAAGTACTAGAATACAGGTTTGAACACTGTAGAATACCCAAACACACAATCTCACAGAAAAGCACTTGGGCATCACATGAACCCACTCCTCAAATAGCTGACACAATAATGGACATGATCAAACAGAGAAGTAAAAACAACAAGAAGCAAAAAAACCTTAGTTGCACAATACATACTCTCAGAGCCATCAAAAATCTGAGTTTTGAGAAAATCTGAGAACTTCACAAAAAGCAGCAAGTTTGAAGGACCACCACCCAAGGTTCGAATTTTGTCCTCCTCTTCCCCCAAAAAACCCCACTAGGTACTACTAATCCTTTCAGAGAGACTTTTTAAAAACTTTGGTGTGTGCGTGTGTTTTGTTGCAAAGTGGCGAATCTAGTGCGAGAAAAACCCCACCTGTTTCCAAGCGCTTTGCGAAAAAAGCTTTCTAGAAACTGGGCCCGATCCTGCAAGAGAAGAATAATACCCACGCAGAGAAAATGCGCCGCCCGGAAGCACTCCACCTCCACAACACAACAACACGGCGACAAACAAAACCCACTAGAGAGGGGAGGCGAGGGGAGTGGAGAGGAGGGGAGGCAAAGCACCGCAACCGCACCGCACCGCACAGCACTGCGCAGCACCCGCGCAGGCAGGGAGGAGGAGGAGGACGACGACGACGACGACGACCGGGAGTAACCGGTCACCGGAGCTGGGGTAACCTGGACTCCAACCCAAACCCTAAAATGCATGGACTGTTTTTTTAAAAGTACCTACCTACCAGTTTGTTTTTGGTCAATTTTCTGATGTAGCCAAAATGGCGATGATGATCCACAGATAGATTTAGCCAATCTTTAAATATGAAAGATTTGTTTAAAAATACTTTCTTTTTTTCTTTTTGGCTATCTACTTGAACTATCTACTGTATAGAAAGGTGGCGATTCAAATAAAAATTTGGTTGAATTATGGCTATTGAAACTCCCTAAACAACACTTCAACTTAGCACTTTTAATTTTTAATATAGCTAATATTATAAGCATCTTTTCACATTTTTGGGCTATATCCTAGAGAAATATGGCCATTTTTTAAGAATCTTTTAAATAAAAATTTCAGACTTCAGGTGACTAGCCAAAAAAAAAAAGAAAAAAAAACACACACACATACTTTTTAGCCACTTTGAAAAAGAATTTAGCCAATTGGCTAAATCTAACCACAAAAACAAAACCCTGCACGTACGGGTTCTGTCTTTCAACTGGTACTCCTACCCGACTGGTTGACCACTTTCAGGGCGTGGACCAGTTGTACGAAACTGGTGGTTGCCATGTGGGTGCAATGTTTTTTTTTTGGGTCAATTTTGTGATGTAGCCAAGTGGCAATCAACTGCAGGAAGATTTAGCCAGATTTGGCTAAAAGAAAAATATGAAAGTAAAATATTTTTAACAACATCTTTCCATATTTCTGGCTACCTACTTGTCCAAATTTTTTTTCTAATTATGGCAATTGAAAATTTAGGCCAAAAAAATTTACTTTAGCACTTTTGGTTTTTAATTTCTCTTTTTGGCTATATACAGCCAGCAAATAAAAAGGCTTTGTGGGTGTGTGCACTGTGTGTTTTGTTTACAGCGTTGGGCCAGTTCTGGGTTGGGCCCCGGGTGTACCAGTACATCAGAGTGGGGTTCCGGTTCGCATTGCGTTCACAGCCCGGTCCGGTTTGGTTCCAGTACAGGAATGATGAGGCAGCTTTGGATCCAGTATAAGGGCCGTTGAACAGTATCCGGTTGGACCTGGTTAGGAGACAGGTGTAACACCCACTTCTGGTTCAGTTGTGGTGTCGTCGACCCAGTTAAATCCGGTGTTGGGTTTCAGTCCAGTTAGGGGACGGTTACCCCAGTTCCAGTTCTTGTGGATGCAAAACAGGGGAACTGGAGTTCCATTGCAGTTTTTTGGTTAATGCAAATTTTCACATTCCAACTATGAAACCAAATTCCAATACTTTCATGTTTTCACATAAGCAAGGGCAAGGTAAAATAATAATAATAAATTAAAAATAAATAATAGTAATAATAGTAATAATAATAATAATAAATTAAAATTTTAATAATATTATAAAGATAAAACAAAATGTAGTATGGAATGGTCAAGCCCTGCCCATTATATTGAGTAAGGTGCCTGGTGGGCGTACTAGGGCGAGCTAGGCAACACACCCAACATAACAAGCTGCGCAAGGCCATTCCATGACATTAAGATCTGGGTGGCAGATTCTGAATGATTTAAAGAAAAATACCATAGCAACACTAAATAATTATATTATTTTCAGAAATATTGGAATTTTCAACCAAATTTTTTTTCTTTCCCCCAAAGAATAAAATTATGGGAAGGAAAATATAGAATCTTCAAGAATATTCTATATGTTGAAATGAAGAATTTCAAAATTAATTAATTAATCAATTAATTGACCAACATGTGTCAAAGTTGCCAAGATGCTATGGAACATGTCCAATATGCACAGTTTGGTGATCACTATTACAATTGTATGATTCGTCACTGGCAGATTACGTCATATAATGTGGTCAAGAAAGTGACATAATCTGCCACCCAAGACCTAAATGGAAGAAGAATGGTACATCCAATCCATGGACCTTCCTTGTAGATTGGTAGGAGCTTGATTTTGATTCGCAACTTGACTTTATTTTCACAAACTTTCACCATTGCCCATTGAAAAAATCCTCACAATTTTGCCACAAATACTTGTGATATTTTGCCACAAATATTTATGATTTATGTGCCTTGTGCATTTTGCATCTCCTCATTCAACTAAACACTATGGTGCCACCATTTTGAATTGGGAATGTAAACACCTCGTTGCATAGTTCATCTAGTTTGCAATGGGTTATGGGTCAATTTTTGTCCCATAAACAAAAGGAGGTTGCAAAAAAGGTTATCCACACACCTCTTCCCCTTCCTTCCCTTAAACATGTATGCCTTCCAAAGTGCCATAAAATGGCATGGACATCCTTGATTAATTAGACCATTTCATGGTACAACTTGCTAACCAAACTAAAGAGTTTGATGGAATGCACAAATAAGGTGTCATGTAATGTCTTGAGTGACAAAAACACACAACAAATTAATTAATTGGCACAATTGTGACAAATTGTGATGTAACCGTTAAATTTCACCTTCAAATTGTTCATAAAGTTCACACCTTTTAGGCTAGCATATGGAATGAAGTCAAACATTACCCATGGTTATGATATGTGGATCTTTCTTGTGCGTAATGGCATTTATTGAAAGTAAAAGGTATGCTAACACAAGAGAATATATAAAATTATAATATTGGACCAAAACCAATTGCAAGTTTAACAAAGGATTGAGTGAGCACAAAAATGTCAAAAGATAGTGTTTGAAAAGAAAATGAAAAAAATCCAAAAGCAATGACTTGTTTATGGCAAAACACAATTGAAAGGTTTTGTAAAAAACCATAATTTCCAAAATGTTTTGGAGCCATATTGAGCAATCGTAGTTTCCCCTATCAATATCACTTGTGAATTTTTCAAAAAGGATCAATCATGAAAATTCTAAAACATTTCCATTTTGATGTAGCAAATAATATAGATTATGGGGTTGATTCAAAACCTATGATTTCCCAAAAACAATTATGTGGGTCAAAGTATGGATGCCATTTTATATGTGCTAAAATGTATTGTATAAGGGGGAAAAAAAAAGTATTTGATAATAATATATGACATTACAATATGGGCCTTCCATTGTAAAATCTTTGAAATCATTAGGACTTGATATTGGTTAATTCTAAATTTGACAAATGTCAGTTCATTTATAATATACTAGGAAATTGTTGAACACATATAGGAGTGAAGTAAGTTGATCTTGCATGTTCCAAAAACATGTTTGATTTGAAAATGAAGATGTTAAGAAGGAAAACATCTCATCCATTAGATGAATGGACATCTTAAAATATTAATAAGTTGCAAACTTCAATATGTTCATGGAAAGTATTGATGAAGGACTATATGTGTGTGTATTACACATGAACAAAAGGGGGAATCAATAATCCATTTTCTTTCAAATTTTGATTCAATACATGATTTCATAGAGTGTATTTTGTGTGATGGGATAAACATACACCTATAAGATGTTAGAAATTAGAACAATTGTAAGTTCAAAAGTGAAATTTTTGTGGAGTTCATGAGCAAGCATGTAATCAAGTCTTTAAGTGTGTGTGATGGGTTCCTTTCAAGTGTGGCCTAGATGAAAACTAAGCATTAGACACGTGAATGATCATAACATAAACACATAAAAATGTGACATGCATATTGTGTGTGTGTGTGTGCATAATGTTGGGTTTTTATCTTTGATGCCAAACCTTGCCTTTGTGTTAAAAATATTTCCTTGGAAAAATAACCTTCATAAGTTCAAACTCGAGTACGATGTTGAGTAGATATATCAATGGAACTCATATAGAGAGTGATATTAATATTGTTGTGACCAAACTGGTGTAGCTTTGTTGAAATACTCTTATGACATCCTTATTGTCTCATATGTTGATCCAATGATATCCTTCTTATACCCAATATGCTTGATACATGATTTTGGAATACATAGGTTGAGAGTTGAAATGAGTATGACACTTTCTTATCAAGGGTGCTGCTTAATATTTATAAAGAACTTATTGTTTCAAAATTAATGTTTCATTTTTTTTTAATAGCTTCTAGGTATTCAATGGATAAGCGGATTGGAAAGCTTTGGAAGTTTTTTTATATTTGTAAATTGAACAAGGTGTTGGAGAATGGCTATTGCTTATGTTGATGGCTTTCAATATTGTGATAAATACATTTTTACAAGGTTTAGTTCTTAGGGTTACTTAGGGGCTAGGTCTTAGGTTTAGATAAGGTTTAAGATTTTTAGGTTTTAGAGTCCTATGTCTGGTTTTAGGGTCACAAGCCTAAGGCCTTAAGCTTTTTTAATATATATAAGAACATCTTCAATGATAGCATTCAAATGACTCTTACATGAATATGTTGTGATGTTTCTAGGTTGTTCCCTATGTTAGACAAAGGCCCAAATAGGGCCCATGTGGGTGGATGCATTGTTGACTAACTATTCCTCTTGGGAACATGTCAAGGAACATTTTGGGAACTCATTGAGAACTTTTACAAACATCATGGGAACCTTTTGTGAACATTGCGGGAACACCAAAATTCCAAAAAACCCAAAATTGCTTAGAAATCAGCTTACAAATCACTCCCAAAATAAGTTGGAATTGGCTCTAACCTAAAATTGGAATCCGAATAGGTACATCCTCTTCATTTCCTTTGGGCATGTTGTTGTCTCCAATGCCAATTGAGCTCAATCCATAATACCTACAAGGAATCATCATTCAATAGGTAGGGTGTTCTTTGCAATGAGTATTAGTCCAGGCCAAAAATAGTGATAAACTCTTTTGTGTTGAGAAATTTCATGCAGTCAATTGGAAGGCCCAAGCATGCGCTCAAGGTGCCTTGCTTTTTTTCCTTTTAAATTGTGGAGGTGGAGAAGGATTTTTTTTTTTTTTCATTTTTCTCTTGTTCCCAATGTGTTCCCCCATGTTTCCCTAAGTTCCCAATGAGTTCACACATGTTCCCCAAGTTCCCATTGTGTTCCCCAACATGTTCTCTAAAGCACCTCACTTTTATCCCATATGCTTTGGCAAATGTTGTCCTCCTTTCACCTATATACCTGGGCCAAAGGGTAGGAACTGCAAACTTCAAAACAGAATCTTCTATTTTTGAGAGCCTCCATAGTTTGAATTCTTTTGAGTGATGGGCCAATCAAATTGGCTCATTGCAAAAAAAATTAAAATAAAATAAAATAAAATTGAATTTGGGAGGCCCCTCATTTAATTTATTAAGAGAGGTATAATAATATGAAAATGAAATGGGTGTTTTAACATGGAACCAAAGCACAGGGGCAGCTTCTCCACATGTCTGCTGAATGAATAATTAATTAATTAATTAATTTGAAGATTGCATTTATTAAAATATTTGTGTTTATAGTTATTTATTTATTTAGTTATTTCGCATTATCCAAAAGATTCTTCGAACTTCACCCAAATTTTGTTCATTGAGAAAAGTAGTTTGTGAAATTTTCAGCAGTTCTAAAAATAATACAAATGAAAAAAAAAAAAAACTGCTGTATAAATACGATCACCAGACCCTGGCTGCTCAGAAATGCCAATAACAGAGTTCAAATTACTAACTACAACGCAACTTCCCCTTTTGAATCCTGTTTGTGAGAGGAGAGGAGAGCAGAGGAGATGGCGACTGCATGGTGCTCCCCAAGTGCACATCCAAGGACACACAAGAGCAGCAACAACGAGGAGGAGGAGGAAGATGACGACGATGCGGCAGTGCAGCAGCTTCACGACTGTGCTGTTCTCTACAAAAGCTTGGAGGTGTTTATCTAACCCTAAAATCCCAAACCTCCTTACCTCACTCTCTTCTGAATTCATGAAGCAGCCCAAGCACTCGCTCGCTCGCTCGCTCGCTCACTTACTCACTCACCCACCCACCCACTCGTTTGTTTGTTTGTCTGTTGTTGTTAAGGTGTCATTGAATGTTTTTCTTCTGTTGGAGGATGACAAGAGCAAGCTTTTTGTCCAGTTCTCGGGTTTGTAACTTGATTTATATCTTTTTGTAGTTGGGACCCTCAGTTTTCTTCACATTTTAGATACCTGATCCAACGTCACCTGGGTTTGTTGTTTTTGAGAACACGCCTGCATGCAGCAAAAAGGATCCAAAGTTGCCACCTCTTCTTCCCAAGGCAGCAATGTGCCCTAATCCATTACACTTTGCCCGGGTTTTTTCCTGACAGATTATTAGGTTTTAGGATGCATCTGATCTGAGCTAATGATGGGTGGGTGCAGGATTGCTTGGTAAATACTGATAGGAACTGGAAGGCTTGCCAAGCAGGTGGGTTATATGTTGACCATCATCCCTTCTTTCCTTTTTCCTGCAAAAATATATGTGCACAGTCCTTGACTAAGAAGAATATGGGCTAACTCCTTACCATAAGTGATGACCGCTTATCAGAACTCAACATGAACCGAGATGAACATTGAAGGCCTGGAAATGTTGTAGGTGTGGAGGACAAAATCCAGTTTCCTAAAAGACCTAGACCCCATGGAATTGTGATGTTTTCCTTGTCTGCAACCAACTGATTTTGGAGTTAAAAGTAATGCTCAACACTCCAGGGGCTGATGGGTGATTTATGTGTGTTGGGGTTAGCAGAAGTGAAGGCATTGAAGGCATGTTATCAAGCCCAGGCTGCCCAGAAGCAACTCCCACCACAGATCAAGAGATGAACCATAAGATACATGCACTGGACAATGTAGTCAATGATTTCCACTAGGGTATTATTCCATTGAGAATTTCCAGTAGCAAGCAGCAGATAACAAAACACCTGAATCACTGAGGGATGCAAAACCTGAAGCCCTTTAATGTCTTGGATATGATTGACTTCAGCAATAGTTCTTGCTTCTCAATGAGCAGGAAATTTCTACCCCAGTTGTCAGTGGTGGGTTTAGGCCAGGAATCCAGTGAGTGACCTTCAGGGCAAACCCTATAAAGCCTGCTCTAGTAGCTATGGAGATACTTGCTCTTATGGTGGAGGGAGATATCAAACATTGGGAAAACTTCCGTAGTAATAGCATAGCAAAACCCAGAACCCTTCAGAAATGAATTTAACAACAGAAGTCCTTCAGAAGAAGGATAGGTGTGTTGGACAACCTAGATTATACTAAAGACTTTTCTCAAACAAGAAGCTTCAATTTGGAGGTTCACAATATGATGAGCTTCTCAAGAGGATTTTGTAGATCTGGCCAGTGAAATAACAAAAGAAAACAGTTGACTCTAAGGTCACTGGTGCAAGCATGACCATGATTATGAACCTCTTCCCTTGGAACCACCAAGGGTACTATTAGCCTTCTTATTTAAGCAGGCTTTCTGTACCTCTTTGTGAGGCTGTTATGTTTGCAGCTTGCCCCTCCCAGGAATAGTTTTCATCCTGTGATGCATAGTTTCAGAGTTCACATAAGATGTAATGTTTCCATCCTGGCACTAGGTGGCACACAGAATCAGACCTTCTGGGAGATATGAGAATAGTCTGGTTCATACAGAACCCAAAGAATTCACATCTTTACGGTTACATGTTATTGTACATGTGGGCAGGGGCATGATTTGGAGAATGTCGGATGCTGTATGATGCAGTCTGTTTCATACAGAACCCAAAGAATTCACAGCAGTATCTCTACTGTTACATGTTATGTACCTGTGGGTGGGCATGATTTGGAGAATGCAGGATGCTGTATGATAATAGTCTGGTTCGTACAGAACCCAAAGAATTCACAGCAGTATCTCTACTGTTACATGTTATTGTACCTGTGGGTGGGCATGATTTGGAGAATGCTGGATGCTGTATGATAATAGTCTGGTTCGTACAGAACCCAAAGAATTCACATCATGAACTTTACTGTTACATGTTATTGTACATGTGGGTGGGGGCATGAATTGGAGAATGCTGGATGCTGTATGATAATAATAGTCTGGTTCATACAGAACCCCAAGATTTCATAGCATAATGTTTACTTTTGAGGATGGGATGATTGCAGGTAGCTGTCCATGTGTGTGATTTGCCCATCCTAATTGTGAAGGTGGGTGGAATGTGACTTGCAAATAGTGGCAACCTTGTCAGCATTCTGGGCATTCTGTTTTCAACTTCCATTCAGAAAGTCTACTTGCACTCCACACTTGCAATATCAACAAAGGAGTCCACAAGTAGACATTGATCATTGATATCACTGAGATCAACATACTATGTGAATTGTCCCGCAATATAGGCAATCCTTTGAGCACATATCCAGGTTCATGAAGAATCAGACAGCCAGACATGAAATGCCAGATCAATGAGGTGATCAGTGATCTTTGAAATAGTACTACACACACTCCACAATCAGATCACACACTCATGGAGTCCATGAAGCTAGTGAGGCTGCTCATGACCAACATTCCAAACTTCTTTGTCAGCATTCTTAGACTCAAGAAAGACCTTCGCTAGCAACATAATTACATTAACCCTGTGTGTCTACTGCTCTCAAAACAACACAACTCCTCAGATGATGGATGCACTTTTCTCTCAGTCAATTACCCTTCAAATTGAATTTGAGAAGTTGGAATCCTTTCTTTGTTTGTGTTTTTTGTAGGATATTGTTGCAGCAAAGCATCAAGTTCCTGAAGTCTTCAGTTTTGGTTTTGTTTCTGTATTGTTCATGCTGGTCATCTCAGGCCAAGAGCTGTCAGACATTTGTATTCCAGAACCCATCAGTTCAGTCTCACGGTAGAATCTCTAAAACCACTGACAGTTTCTTCTTCTGCAGAGAAGAATGCTTCTTTGTACTGTTGTTTGGAGAATTTATCTGGGGATGTTATAGGAGCTGAATATGCTGTGGGTGGAAAGTTTGCAAGAATGGATGATTGAAATAAACAGAAGTTCGTGAGATATATGTGATGTTGAAGTGCTTATGTTTTGATGTGTGTCCTCTGGTGTCCTCTGTGCTCTGGTACTTGAACTTCAATATTCTTCTTTTCCTCTGTCCGTTTTAAGTTGAAGAAGAGAGCTCTGATTTTCACATGCCTTGATGTTTCAAGTGATGCAAGGTGCATCAAGGTGCATCAAGGAACATGCAGCATCAAGGTGCATCAAGGCATGTGTAACATCAAAGGTGCATAAGCCAGATGAGCAAAGCTTTTATGCTGCTGCTGGTTTTCAGGAGGATTTTGTGCAGTCAAAGCAAAGCTATTGCTTGACCAATGTGAAGAAGCAAAATGGATTGCAACAAACAAAGGAGCTCAATTCTTGCCAACATTATGAGCTTTTGCTTCAGGAAAGATCGATAATACATGATGACTTCTGAGGTGAGGTTCACAGAAAGAAATTGCTTGGCTACCTATTGATCAACCTGTAGTGTCTCAAACCTTTTCCATGCTGCTCCTCTTCTTTCACTGCAGAAAGAACTCCATACACATCACAACTTCCACAGTTCTATACTCAGGTACCCAGATGCTTCATATGTCTCACCAGAAGGACCAATGGAAGTTGAAGCATCTGGTAGCAAACCCTTGGCCAACGGAACAACAAACTTTTGGAAAACACTTCACACAGACTCACTTCGTGCAGCTTTGGAAGAAGAGACAGGAGGAAAAGAGGCTGTTTGAGGATTTGGCTCCCACTCATTGGTGGCTGGATTCCCCCCCCTCCTCTTTTGGTGGATTGCTGCTGCTTCTCCTGCTGCTGACTCTTGCTGATCCTCAGAAGACAGATGGAATGGAGGTGTTTCTGGTGGATCTAATGGGATGAAGCCTGTGCCAGTGGTGTGATGCAATTTCTCCTCAGAAGCAGCAAAATCATTGTAGTATTTGGTCTCCACGTATTCCTCTTCCACCACAATCACCGAAGACCCATCTACTGGCAGTTTCACAGATGCTGAGTCTTGCAGACCCTGGAATCGTAGAAACTCAGGTGAATGCAAGGAGGGGGGAGTTTCAGACTCTTGGACAGCAGCAGCTAACTGTTGGGCTTCACTACGTGCTGGCTTCAATGGTCTCTTAGGCAAGAGAGCTTCCAGCTTTTGGCGCACTGCTTCTGTTCTGTTCTCTTGCTCTTCTGCTGACAGATCCAGCTGCTCCTCACTCCTGCTCGGCTTTTCTAAGACCCTTGCTCCTCCGTCTGATGAATCTGCCATTCTGGGAACCAACGCACCACCCTCACCCACACCCAAATCCAATCCAAAACCCAACTCTCTCTCTCCTTTCTCTATGCTCCCGCAAAATTTTATATTGGAATCATTGCGACCCAAAACCGGAAGCTTGACTAAAAACTCGGACTCAGAGACCTGCAATCCTTGATAGGAATTTGCAACAACAAGAAATTTCTCCGTGAAATCCAGGCAAGAATCTCCTTTTTTTTGTTGGTAAGAAGAAGAAACTAGATTGCTCTTCTAAGCAAAAATCAGCATCACAGACTTCAAAGGCGCCTCACAAGAAGAAGCCTCAATGATCAAGAACCAACCCAGCAGGTGTCGGAGAAACCAAACAGCAAAACAAAGAAAAGTCCCGAACTTTGTTCCTGTAGACACGTACCCTATCTAGCAGAAGAAGAGTACACGTGTGGAGGGAGGGAGGGCATTCGGAGAAGTACCCATTTTTGCTTAGGGTTTAGGGTTTTGTGTGTTGCGCTTGCTGTAAGTAGCTGTGTTCAACAATGACAGGGAGAAGGAAGAAAGACAAGGCAGTGCTGCTGGCATTGCCTCCTCACCAGGAGCCTCACCAGGAGCAGCAGCAACCATCTGAGAAGGCTAATCACCAGAGCCAGGGAGGAGAGACCAAGAAACCAAATCCTTTTCTGCGATCATGGGTATGGAAGAGAGAACACAGGTAGGTGGTAGCTGCACTTCCCATCTCTTCCCAGACTAGGTA
>Ga0116227_10006242_pt1 | contig 24330 bp, 14 predicted proteins | sample S1TSphgellanicum_FD_89693 | JGI IMG/M metagenome (GOLD analysis project Ga0116227, IMG submission 89693) | Host-associated microbial communities from peat moss isolated from Minnesota, USA - S1T2_Fb - Sphagnum magellanicum MG | ecosystem: Host-associated > Plants > Peat moss > Unclassified... | reverse complement strand
TGTAAGGATCACCATTAACAAGATGGAACCAATTAAACATGTCCAGCTCAAAAACTGATGCCCCACAAGAGTGGATCAAATAGACCTTACCTAAACCTAACTGAAGATGGCATACACTAAGGATTCTGAGATGTTTCAAGTGTGCTAGAATCTAGGAAGGAGACCAACATCAAGATCTTCTGAGGTTGAACCCATTTGTGTATTGTATTCAGCACTGCGTTCGGCACAATTCCAATTTTTGCTTTCTTCTACGGCTCAAAACTCACCCAACTACTTCCTCGTGCTGAACTCTTCAAGCTCCCACAAAACTTGCAAATCTGAACTAGGTCTAACCTCCTCACCGTCTATAGGAAGAATTTCTCCTCTACAAGCGCCAAACCGTGTCAATTTCCAGGAATGTGATGAAGGAATTCCTGATGAATCCCGTCACACTCCGATCAATTTCCAAACGCAATAACCCACTTCAACGTCTAAACAAAAAGATGTTTACGCTCAGTAAAGCTCAAATCTCATAGAACAAAGCTAGTGTTCATCACAGACTTCATGGATTGTTAGCTAGTACCTAAGGAAGTGGCAAGTGAACTTGGCAAGTCAAGTAAAGCATTTGAATTCAAAAGTTGCCGATGCCGAACTGAAACTCCGTGCTGAGATGTATAAGAAAGCAGTGGAGGGCAGAGAAGAGAGAGAGAGAGAGAGAGAGAGAGAGGAGAATTGTGAAGCCCCTAGATCGGTTGAGAAGTTGTAAAATAGGTAACACAAATTGGGTGTTGCTTGTATCATGTTGTAAATAGTTGACTATGGTGTCTTGCATTTGTTGCGTAATACCTTTAGGTGTTACATATGTTTCCATCTTTGCTTGTTGTACATGTTCTCCATATCTGACTTCTGTAAAGGGTTTGTTTGTACAATCCTGAATCAACCCTTTACAGGATTGTTGTACATGTTGTACATCTTGGTGTTGTAATATTGCAATTGTTGTACATCTGGTACATCATGACTTTTGTATGTAGAGACAAGATTAGGACAAGTTGTGTGTTGGACATCTTGACATCATGTGAGTTGTACATGTTTCACATGTATGGTGTTATTATTCATACATGGTGGGACTGTTTATTGGCCCGGAAGTGGTTGTCAAGTGGTGTTGTTTCTAGTAAAGGGATATATTGATTGAGCATCTCCATTCCGGCACCATGGGATCAAGTGTTGACTATTTCAAGCCTACTCACATATGGTTAACACTAAAAGGTAAAATATCCATTCCACTTGGGATATCAATTATCCAAATGTTCCTCCTAGGTAACCTTCTTGCTTCAAGTTGGTTTGGGGAGCGCTGGGATTTCTTGTAAGGATTTTCGCAATGTAGCCAAAGTGAGGATAATCCAAAAAATAATTTAGCCAAATTTGGCTACATATTAGATATGAAGGTAAAACAAAAAAGAATCTTTCTATATTTTTGGCTACCTTCTGGGAAGTTATCATAAGACTCTGATGACTTGGAATTTCAAGAATTCAAAATGTGGTGAATTTGAGCCATTTTTCTCAGGAAAAATCGTTTGTAGACGTTGAAATCATATTTTTTCAGGTCAAAATTTGGCAAAATTGCACCATAAAAGAAACACTGCATATCTTAAGGTTTCAATTTGGTCTGGGGACCACATGCCTATTAAGAGTGAAGCGATAGCCACCAATGCACCATCCATTGGATCAAATGATGGTAGGTCATCTTGGCTGATGATGGGCTAAATCAAACTTTGTTAACTACTAGGAAGTGATTTGAACACAATATGAACAATGACATTTTCTTGAATAACTTGTCTGATCACAACCAATTGGTTCACAAGTTCTTTAATAGTTTTGACAAATTTAATTATAAATAAATAAAATTCCTTGATATGCACTAAGTGCAATTTATTGAAGAGATAAATAAATTTTGCCATGTTTTGAATCTCATTTAAATTTTGCAACATCTTCCAACAAGTTGTTAGGTTTATTCATTTGATATATAAAGTATGATTCCATCTTTAATAAACATGATCAAAATTGCCATGGCCTTGTCCTTTCATTCTTATGTGATTAAAACATTTCACCATCTTTAGTTCATCCACTCTTGTGATGGGATCATCAAACCTTGCTACCATTGATGTAAAATCATTTTTTTTTCACTTGAAGTTTGTGCAAGTGTTTACACACCGATGATTGGGGTTACAATCGGTTTTACTAGGTCATTTGCATAATTTTTCATGCTTTAGGACTATTTGGGACTATCTTCATCTTCACCTTCCAAACAATGTAATTAGTAGTGCACTCAAGTTTGTTAGATTGTGAAATATAGAATGATTGATCCCCCATTATGATGACTTGTTGATATAATTCTTAATTTTCAATCCTTGTGAACTTGGCATTAATATCAACAACTTAACAAATCATAATAAGTTTTTAACATGTAGCTTTTCATCATTATCTTGAACAAATCAAAACTTTCAATGTGCAATCTCACTTTGATACCGTGTGAAGAAAATCACTTCATTAACATGCACAATGAAAAATACAAAAAATGTAATCAACCACAGACCAACAAGGCATAAATATATATGCATACATGTTCATATATGTGCAGGAACTAGATCATTAACAAAACCAAATGGTGGAACTTGAAGATGATCTATTTACTAATCTACTAATTTTGTTAAACAATGAAACAACAATTGCACAGCAATGGTACTACATGAAGTTGGAACTTAATGTTCTTGAATTTTTTGACATAAAATATGGGGTTAGATGTGATTTTTTAAACAATTTGACTTCTTCATTTATTTATTTTTCTTTCAATTTTGAATATTTCATGTTCCATTATCAACCTTGTATGCATTTTTAAAACTTTAAAATATTACATAATCACATAGACTACTTTGCATGGAATCAATGGTATAAAATCTTAAGTGTTTCAAGTTTTACATTTCATCCAACCAATCACAATTTTGCATAAACATATCAAATTTCATCTTATTAGAATGATTAAAATATTAGTGTTTAGGGTAGATATTTACATGCCACATGTTGTATGCATATTTTTGTTTCAACATTGTAGTGTCGAAATATTTATTTATTTTCAATGCAAGAAATTCAACACCCGTAGTCAAACTTCAATTGAAGGATGTGAAAAGTTTTTGGAAGTTTGATAATGGGTAGTATGGGCCTACACATTGCACATTTTTCACACTATCCTTTGAGGTTGTGGCTATTCCAAAGCTTGTTGCACACTCCTCTCACATAAACATAAAGAAAAAGGTAGAGAATAAAAGACAAGGAATGAGGGAGAAAGTGTGGATGAAAGAAAAAAATCAAATCAAAGAGAAAACCACTACACAAGTGTAGCCTAGGCTATGTTAGTGGGAGTTGGGCCTTTACCTTTCAATGATTTTGCTACCCACCCAAATAATAGTAACAAATTGGTTTGTTTATTTTCTTGTTTTTTAATCATGATTGTTGATCTTTAAAACATTGTTGGCCCTTAGAATCTCACAATTATGTATTTTTTGTGGCTTTTCATGTTTCCTTTATAGAACTATAAATCTTTGTTAATTTCATTGAATTGCTTTGTCATGATAGCTACAAAACAACTTTCTTGGATGAAATTTGTTAAGTTCATTAGTGAAGAAGGCAATGAAAATTTCAATAGTTTTTCATAGCTTTCAAATACAAGCATGTGTAAATTCAACATTTATTCCTACTTTTATTTTGAATCATTTTTTGACAACCCCTAGTGAAAGCTCAAAAGGTGGTTCCTTGAACTACATTCTTCAATGTGCTACTTTCCACAACATAGGATCCTTTAACACATGTTTTTTTATATTGTGAAACATGTATTAGAAAAAAAGGGTGAAAAAGGTATTAGAAAGAAGGGAACATACATGAATTGGCTCATTAAGGTTAAATGATCTTTACTTAAAGTTGATACAATGAAACATGTTATATTTTATTTACAACATTACATTATTTGAAATGACCCATAAGTACTTATATCAAATAAATTTCATATCATGTTATGATTGTATTCGAGCATATCAATTGCAATTCCCTTATTATAATTGGTTCATGTGTAATTTCTTTGTTGCAATTGTTTTGTGTTTAAAATGCAATTATGTTGTTGTATTATCTCATGGTATCAAATAAAGGTCATTTTTTCTCTTTGTTGTTCCTTTTGTTCAATTGTTGTGATTTTGTATAATCTTGTATGTGATGGCTATGAAGGAAGCTAGGGTCACATTCAAGCCCTTTGAGAAAATTATTTGTATTAATTTATACATTTTATTTAGAGTAAACGGGAGATCCAAGCCAAATTATGTTCCTCATGTTTAAAGAAATTGTTAATCCACACCAACTTCACACGAAGGACAACTTGCACCAAGACCTGATTTGGTATAAAATTTCTATGAATTGCTTTTAGCAATGTGAGAAGTAGGACAATCTTTGAATGTTGGGATTATGCAATCCTATTTATTTCAATGGATCATGATGTTCATACTATAGTTTCAAACATGTATGATACCATTTCAATAACATAATAAATATTGTATAACATATGTTTAAAAACTCAAATGTGTCATAAATCCTGAGTAGGCATTAACCTCGTTTCAATGGGGCAAGAACTTATATGAGAAAAAAAAGCTCAAAAGATATAAAGGTGATTGGAATGGGAGACAAGCAATAAGTGATATGTTACATGTCATTTGCATCCAATGGTACATTGTTTTCTTTTTAAGTTATTTTTGCTATATTAAAATATATTGTTGCTTGCCCAAATTTGAAAGTGGAAGAAAATACTTGGATTATGAATTTCATTTCATAATGGCATAAAACCACTATTCAAACTTGGAAACATGTTAGTATCTTGTACATCATATTCTTGTTCCATATTTTGTGGATGTTGTTGAAGAATTGTCAATGTCAAGGAGTCAAATAATGATTTTGTTAATTGTTTATTGGTCCATACACAAATACAAAAAAGTTTCTCTCATGGATGAAAGATATCCATAGATTTGTGTCATATTCGTGTCGACTAACTACACATGAAGATTACAACTTGTAAACGTCATTTTGCAAATGCCTCTCAAGTGTAACTTTGCAAGTTGTTTCCAACAATGGTTGGTAGCATCCAACAAAAAAAATTCTAAAAAATGTTGAACTGAAAGGACAAAAGAATTCCAACAAATCTGTTTTCAGTGGGAGGTACACTTTTTAAGTAGAAAAGAGTTTTGCCATTTTGGACCAATATTTTTTTTTGCAATTCCCTGATGTCACCAGAATGGCGAGCATCCCTCGGCAGATTTCCACTTTCGTGGCAACTCTTTTCCAGAGAACTCATAAATGTATAGACAGTAGTAAAGGTGAATGTGGCAACAGTCTCCCCGCAAAAAATCAGTTTTCTTTCACAATTTGACAATGTTTTAAAAAGGGAATTTGTGACAAAATATTGTCTTTTCAGAAAACCATGTCACCAATTGATGATTTTTTTGGCCCGAAAAATTTGTCCCAAAAAATAAATACTGATATCAAACACATACAAGAACATGTTCAAAATCTGAGTATTCACTAATGGCAATTGGGAGGAGCCTCCCAAGCCAATTCATGTGCAGGACGCTGGTGATGTCCTGTGACTGCAGCTAGGGTTCTGGCAGATTCTTGGCCCACCTCTGGACAGGTCATGGGTTGCAATATGGCAAGCGGCAGTGCGTCCATTTTACAGGATGACTAGTGGAACACCCCCCTATGACCTGTGACAGAACCATGTGAGTGCCGTGCTGTGCACGTCATACTGATGCCCACAAAGCTTATAGGCAGTGGTTTTTTTTTGGCGAAATTTCTGGTGAAAATGTAGGAATTTTGTTTCTCTAGGTGTAATTCCACTAGTTTTGCTTTTTGGTGGGGGGGAGGAGGGGTCTGGGTAATGTCGCCAAATTTTTTATATCAGAATGTTTTAAAAAAACACTGCTTATAGGTGGGCAAGTCTGACCAATGGCCATTATTTGACATATTGTCACTGGGGGAGATTTTGGCACATCATTAAGGACTTTGCATACTATTTGCTAGACCTCACTATACACCACTCACATGCATTGGAAAGCCAGTTGACACCTTCATCTCAGGGCTAGAGATTCCGCCCTTCGTCCTAAGCTCTACTGAGTAACACCGAAACATGTACAACACCCAACATGTCAAACATATGCCACACCCCAACATGTACAACATATACAACACCCAACTTATGTTACAAACAAAAAAGACACTCTAATGTATAACATGTACAACATGTACAACACCCAGACTTGTCTTTCATACAAAAAGACACTGTAATGTAAAACATGTACAACATTTAGGCTACAACAAGCAAAAGATGTAAAACATATACAATACCAAGATCTTACGCGACATGTGCACCAGGCAACAAGTCCTACATATATGTAAAGAGTCAGGACTCTATACCAGAAAGACACAAATTTTGAACATGTGGAAGCATCATCGCCCAAGCACTGTCTTATTTCACAATTCTTCCACTCATCTCTGCTCTCCATAGCTCTCTTCTCTGCTCTAGTCCACAACTTTCTCATACATCTGATCACTGATTTACCGAACTCTGTGCTCTCCACACCTCTCTTCCCTGCTCTTCACAACTGTTTCATCATGCTTATTATCTTTGTTGCTTGTGCCAGGAGGAACAACTAGGAGGCCATTCAGCAGCAACTAGAGGCTTGAAAATAAACAAGTGTTTAGAGTAAAATAAAGGACTGTCACTGAAGATTAGGGGGGGCGACATTCCTGAGTGATTTTCTTCGGCTCTTTTGAATCCAGTCAGGCTTTGAATACGCGCGTTTACAGCCAGAATTGTATCCCAAGAAAACCATTTGAGTCCTTTTTCCCAGCAATCAGCGGTGTGGCTATAGAGATGTGAGTTCTACTGAGACAAAACATCTCCCTTTTTTTTTCGCGCTTGAAGTGGGTTCATGCGTTTGGAGATTGTTCGTCTACAAACCGTGAACTGTGGACTCATCAGGTGTGCTTCATTCATTTCCTTCTAATGTGATTTCATGCTTGTAAACGGTCTGTTATGGAGAGGGCGAGGAGGTTAGGAAGCAGGTGAGAACAGGTCAGGGTTGCATATGTTTTGCACATGTTTGAGTTTAAAGTCCTCAAAATTTTGCAGTTTTGGGTGTGGGCATTTAAAAGGTGAATGCAGACAAGTTGCACCCTAGTAAGAATCGTTGTTTGCCAGAGGCATTGGAACGGGCATGGAAGCTGCAGAAGTTGCAGACAGGGTCTCCAGGCTCCTCTTGCAGCTCAATCACTGAAATTTGATTTGTAAGGTGCGAATGAAACTTGACATGACATCACACCCATATGGCATCCTTAGGCATGCATGCCGCATATGTATTATGTGTTATGTCTTTGTTATGGAACTGGTTGCAGACATATGTTAATAGGTTGATGCATCCCTGCACCAGCCAATGTAACTTGGCAGGGTCCCCTTCCATCAGGTGCTCAGCAGATTTCCCTCTTCATTGACACCCAGGAAGTATATGTAAGATTTTGCATAGCGCTTCATGCATTATCCTATTGCTTCATGCTCCCTATTATCCTTTGCAAAGTGGAAGAATCATCCATGCCTGCAATGAGTCTCTGTGCGTGGGAACCGCAATTGGAGTGTACAGTGTAGGTGAATGCTGAGATTGAATTCTACAATGGGATAGAAAAATTGGAGGAGTTTCTTGCTGAGTGCTACTGATCCTGATGATGGAGGAATCAGTCAGCTGAAATGATATGGTTGTTGGATCGTTAATTATAGCTGCCCTGTTCCCTCCTGGTGTTTCCCTCATGTTGAAACTTCCTGAATCTGAAGTCAAATTGTTTACCACATGTGAAGTGCTGGAAGTATACCATGTGTTAGTTCCAGATTGCAGCATTGTCAGAAATGGCAAACTTTTTAGTTCCTTCAATCCCCAATTTGGAATCCTGCAGATATAAAGTTGACCATGTAATTGGACAAATTTGGAATCGTCAAGAGCCAACAATTCATCAATGGATGCCTGAAGCTTAATTAAGGAACATGACAAAGGTCAGTCCATGGGCTAGGGTTGAACAGTGAACTGCTTAGCTGATGTGTTATCCTCTAGAACACTATAGTTTTTACCCTCTCAGACCTGTATAACTCTGATGCATATTTAGTGGCAGACAACCTCATGGACATGGCTCCCAGATGTGAGGAGTATAGTGAATGCTTGCAGTATCTGCTAGGAATTGTGCAAGTGATGTGTTAATTGTTGAGAATGCCATGTGTTGGGACATTTGAAATACATGCAGGGGTGAAAGGCAGTAGACTCCCTCCACAAATTTGGCAAAGGTTTGGGACATTTGAAATACGCGCAGGGGTGAAAGGCAGTAGCATTCCCTCCACAAATTTTGCAAAGGTTTGGGACATTTGTCATACGTGCAGGGGTGAAAGACAGTAGCATTCCCTCCACAAAATTTGTGAAGGGTTGGGACATTTGAACTACATGCAGAGGTGAAAGGCAGTAGCATTCGCTCCACAAATTTTGCAAAGGGAAGGGTGGAGCTGAACCACACTGTTGCTTCCATACAAGACCTGGACTGTGTGCCAGTGTAACAGCAACTGAAGGGGCAGGCCAGGTCTATACATGAACTGATCATGAAATGTGACTGTGAGTCTGCTCTTGTGTGTCTAATTTCTGATTTATTATAATGTGGCACTATATAAGAGGCTGCACAGAGAGTGATCAGGGTGTTTCTTTGAAGTCATTGCTTAGGGTGCCATGATTTCCTCACATGTTAGCAAAGTCCTTAGTTGTTTATTCACTTATGCTTTGGGCCAAAATTGTTTCTTGTGTTTCCCAACATTTTGAAACCAAAGATGTAATTGATTCTGCTCTACAAGAATGCAGCTAACTGCAGTTGAGTGACATTGACAGCTACGCTAAAAGTGTGAACCCATTCTACAATTGCCATTGGTATTAGTCCCAAGTACTGGATAGTTTCTCCAAAGGGGGCAGCCTACACAAATTTGTTTAGTTTCCCAACATTGTCCTGGACTTCTCTGTCAATCTTCCAATGATAAGTGTGATGAGCAACTTAAGTTATGTTCAATACTAATGGCAATTTTGTGGTAGTTGCAGGTTCTTTGCATTCATATTGCAATCATGAGGAAGAGTACTTTAACATATGCCAGAAAAACATGGACTGATGAATATGGAGATGATGAGTATAACGAGTTGTTGTCAGAGTGCTCGCTGCAATGCCAACTACCCAAGGAACTGGGTCAGACACGTCACCAATGGCAATGCAAATTTTGCACTGAAGTTTTTAAATCCAAGCCTAGCCTTAACTACCATCGATATAGGGGGTGTCCTAAAATCGGGCACCGTTTGAAGATGTATCCAATGGTGGGCAAAGGCAAACGAGATGTAGTGAAACATGCTTGCTCTCAAAAGGATTTCACAATTGCTGCAATTCCACAGGGCACTGAGCGGGAATTAGGGTCCATGCCCCAAATGAATGTAGAGTCACATGGTTCCCTTGTAAGCTTTCCTGCAGGGTCCAAGGGACACAAGCAAGGGGTGATGGAGGGTCCTATGGACTTCATACAGGCATGTGCTGCAGAAGATGAGAAGTGGAAATGGTCTCCTCTTTATCTCTTCCTTAGAGATTTTTCCCTTCTTTGCACACATTTGCCCCGTCCCTGGAAGCACACAACTGAAGAATGGGATTCAGTTTTGAAGTTCAGTGTAATGAACCCAGCCACTGGGTCTGAACACGATGGCTATGCCGGTGCTATTGTGTTTGCCTTAGCACACACATGGAGAATTCATTTTGGTAATTATATAGCATGTATGGATTTGAATAAATTGCCAGATCAATTGGAAAATTTGAGCCAAGAAAAGGAGTTTGGTAATATCTTGTCACAGGTCCAACATGTCCTGATAAGGCAGTCTGTCACGGAGAGTCAAGAGCAGCAAATACTTGCAAATGATATTGCCTCCTTTAAAGCTACTTCAGAAAGTCCTGGGCACCAGGAAGTGATTAAGAGGGTATGCAACTACTTTGTGAGCATTGCACATGTAGCCATGGATGACATAATGAGGCTCCATCCTCAATTTGCAAAAGAAATGTGGATCGCAGGCCACCTTAAATGTGACAGAGAACTATGGATTAATCTGTGGAAGGATACTTTCTTAGTTGTGTTTGTCAAGGAATGTGATGATCATGATATGGGTATCCTTTATTTTTGACAGGCTCAAATTTTGGATAGGGATGTAAGTGTACTAGGACATAAGATATCAAGTTGATGTACATTTGAATTGCACTCTAGAATGGTATTTGAGTTAGGATCTTTAGTGTTGGGAATTTTATTCCTGATTTAGAAGTTGGGGATATTAACTAGTCCATGTGGAAACTTGGATTACTACAGGGAGCTTGATGTTGTCGTGTGGCCAGTTTGTCTTTCAACTCTTGCACCTATTATCTTTGATGTGAAAGTAAGATTTGTAGCTCAACCTAGTAGACATTTTTTATGAAGTACTGTGTAAATACAATGAACTGGTGTCCTTTCTGGGGGAATAACTCCTGATTTATAATATTCAGGAAGTTTTAAATGTAATTGAGGTTGCTTCAAAGTATAATCTTAGGCTTTGTTACAGTACAATCCTTATGGGTTTTCCCAAGTGGAATGCTTTTGCAAGCCAATTTAATCTCTCAACTTCTAGTGAGTAGGGTAGAACAGCCCATCACCAAACATGTATGTATCATTGAACACTTTTCAATATTTTCTTAATTCCTTGACCAAAGTGAGCGATTTTCATGTCATTGGTGGCGCAAATTGGAGGGCTACAAATGTTCTTTGAGTGTTAGAAGTAAAGGAGAAATGCAGAAAACACAGGAAAAGGATAAGTGATAGTTTGCTTCAAATTTTTTTGAAAAAATAACTCTAGACCTTTCTCTAGTTTCAGCCTCATATCTTCCTCATTTTTACTCTGTTTTGAGTGATTAAAAATCTGATAGTGCCTTTCTCTAGTTTCAGCCCCATATCTCCACCATTCCTTTACCAGATTGAGCAGTTTTTGTGGCATTGGAAGCACTAGGTGGAGGGTTGCAAATGTTCTTTGAGCTTCAAAGCAGAGAAACAATGTGTGAGGTTTCAACAACCTTTGACTTCTTAAATGTTCGCTTACTGGCCTATCTACCTATTGCACACATGATGGGTTAACCATTTGAAATTTCTCTTACTTTGTTAGTTGCTAGATTGTTGCAATCCACCACTTGTTACTTTATTGACCATATGTGATCTCCATAATGTGTGCCTCGATGTGTTTCCTTCTTTCCTTTTATATGCTAAAGGAAGTTTCATCTTAGTCCATCTTCATGTTGTCCAACAATTGAAGCACTACAAGGTAATGAGCTCTATGCTACTTGTGGGTCTATTGTTTATAATAGGTCTATTTGTTTCACTAGCAAATAGGAGGGCATACTTTATTATTCAAAAAATGTCAATGGGGAAGACAACATGATGTTCCAAAAGTGTCTTTGGAAGAATACATGGACTTCATTTAAAACATTCAAAATAAAATGAAGGTGGACAAGACCACAATGTGAAAATCATGACCTTAACTATCATCATTGTGAATACTTTCTTTTAACTTTCAAGCAAGTTGATCAAATTACTGGAACAAGAAAACCCCTCTTAACAAATTAAACCATATCTTCTCTTTATAATATATTCTTGTTTAGAAGACTGCAAGCATCCTAACTTGAAACTTGCATCAAGTATGATTAAAACCCCCACAATAGGAACCAACATGACAAACAATTTATGTATGTTTCTACTTCCCTTATGATATAAATGTCCACATTCTTAAACTAGCATTAACATAATACATTCAAACCCAAATGAGTCACTTTTTTTGAAAATGTCAACCCAACTTAGAACCATGAATATTTTATGTTCATGACTTACCCTTATTGATGCGAATTGTTCAAATTGTGAAGCATGTCACATACATAGAGCCTAATATTACCTTTGGCTTGACCCAATGGTAGTTCAAAAGGTTAGCTCTCCACTAATAGAGAATATGGACATCCACATGGTGGGCATATACGTTAGTAGAAAAAGCATCATTTGCGATTAAATTTTAGTTGCAAGCAAGACTTGCTACTAAAAATCAGCATAGTAGCAAATGACAAGTTGTAAGCAACCGCTAATTGCAAATGACAAATGCAATATTTTTTCGTAGAATATAAGTGTGAAAATTTTATATATATCCAAAGATGAGTTCCTGTGATTATAATGCACACCAATATGTTCACATGTGGTAGCTTAAGAATGTGACACGTGATATCATTTGAATATTTTGAAATATTTGCGAAATAATTTTTTTTTTTTCAACCATCTTATTAAAATAACTAGATTATACCATGTGGTGGCTTAAGATTGTGGCACATGGCAACTTAAGATTGTCCTATAATCAATTGAGATTAGTTTAAGGTTGGACCACTTATGATAAACCACATGGCACCTAGGCTAGGCCTAGGTTAGGCCACCTAGTTTAGCTAAATGCCTAAAGTACTTAGCCTAGTTTCAGGTTAAGCCATGTGGCACCTAGGCTAAGCCTAGGCCACCTAACCATAGGTCTAGCGTAGGTAGGTAGGTAAGTAGATCTATAGCTAAAAATTTTATAACAAAATCTTATTTTATTTTAAATTTAGCCTTTTGGGTTGAGCCTATTTGATTAGCTCCTCCTGTATGGCAATTGAAAAAATTGAATGTGTTTACTACACCAAACCAACCTACTTATATAGTTTGTAAACTTGAAAAGGAAGATAAACAATATGGGATAAAATTTTAGTTCCAACCTAGTTACATAGTTGTAGCCTAATTGTAACTATTCCCTAGCACATACTATTACATAGCCTACCTATTAAGTAGTATAAGTTCTTACTTGGTACCTATTTAGATAGCCTCTAATAATTATTTATAATTAAATAACCTAGTGGACATGTAAGTATATATGTATGTAGGTACCTAATACATAGGTAGGTAGGTAGGTAAATAAATAGTAGATAGCTAGGTAGGTATATACATATAAATATGTATGTACTATTAAATAATCTATATGTGTAGCTACTTGGTAGCATACATACCTTATGCAACTATAATGTGACTACTTTGGTTGCATGTGTAACTAAACGTATATACGATGTTGTAAAAAATACAAAGACGTCATGAAAAATCAATTTATTGGAAAGATGAAATATTTCATAGTCACAACTAATTGAAAGGACCACCAAAATCCATTCAAATTTGAAAAATAGTCGCATAGGCAACCATTTGTAGTCGTAGGTGACATTTAATTGCACATAGTCGCACAAGGAATGCTTGCAAATGACAAGATTTTTGCTAGTGATAGCATGTGGCATGGCATATTGGAGTGGCAAATGGTGAGCATGGGAGTTGGGTTCAAATTTGAACTTGGTTCAAGGAACATATGTAGTTGCAAGTGGACACAATCCTCTAGCTAAGGTACTTCTGAGATGGATCCATGTTGCCAATCCTTTATATACACAATGTTTTGCAAATCTTATTAGATTGAAAGGATATTGTTGTTGTTAGTTTGTGAAGAATGTCATGGAAAAATTTAATGGGATTGATTCCATGTTCAAATAGGGTAATTAACATAAATATAAAAAGACTCACCATGTGCCCATTTTTGTTACAAGATTTGTGGTGATAAATAGGGACATGTGCACTTAAGCAAGTGATCATGAATTGGTGATAGTATAAGTGGCATATATTCTTTAGAAGAGGTTAAACAATTTTCTAAATGGAGAAGGTAATCATGTAAATGCGAAACATAGTTTCAACTACAAAGACAAGGATGTGAACAAATATGCTAAAAGTGTCATGTATGATAGCCCATTACCTACCCCAACATAGGACGTAAAACTTATATTAGCTTTTTCATTGTAATTATGAAAATAAAATATTTGATTTACCTTAGTTCATCATTCATGGATGAAATTTTTTATCATTGTTCACATTTCACCCAATAAATAAAATTCATCCATCATTCTTCACTTTTCGTTCATCATGAATATTTAAGAAGGTGGGAGAAGGCGTTCAAAAAGGTCCCTTGGATGATGAACCATATGAAATTTTTTATGGAAGATTCTTTTAATTAGTCACCAAATGGGTACATAAATAGAGTTATTGAGTCCCTTGAAACAAAGAGAGATCTAGAAATATTTGACATATATATAATGATGTCAACATGCAAGAAAATGACATAATAAAATAGACAACATTTTTCTTTTAAAAAAGAGGAAATGTCAGAATATTGAATGAATCCACAAGGTTTTATACAATAAATTGTATAGAAAGAGAATTACAAATGATTTAGCAAGACCTTTGTGGCCTCAAAATGCAAGCAAAAGAATATATTAAATCAACAATTTGCAAATGTAATAAACTTTTCAAAAACATATGAAATTTTTGTCAAGGACATTTTAACAAATTAGAAGTTATCAAACTCCAAATGGAAACAAAGACACATTATAAGTTAATTTTCAATGTATGTAATGCAAGCATTTTGAAAACAAGACAAACATTTTAGAATAAAACTTCAAGCTTAATTTTTTTAAAAATAAAATAGGAAAATAATTCTCAAACTCATAAAAAATTTAGCAAAATATAATTTAAAGTAATGAACTACACAATTGCACCTTGAATAGAAAAGGATCATAAAAATATATATATTCATAAACATGTTGAAGGAGAAAAAAGATGAAGGTCATGACATTTTTGCAAGAAAAACCAACAACATGATGACAATGTTTGTTTGCACAAACTCGAAAAGAAAAAAAGATTAGCTACAATGTACATCCAATCAATTCCCAAATATTTAAACAAAACAAAACACACACAAAACAACAAAAACATAAGAACAAAGAATCCATGGAGCAAATGCTCAAAGATTTTGGATCAAAATGAACATATGGTGCATGTATACATTGGAATGTTGATGAAATGTTGACCATACACATAATGTGATATGCACCACCGATGATTGCACAAAACAATATTGTTGATCTTCCATAAGTATAAATACAAAAAGATTCACGTGCCCTCCTTGAAACAGTCACAACAATTGGATCTAATTCATATGATTACCATATTGAATTTGTATAAATCCAAAAATAATATGGATTGAAGATCAAGTTGATGGTATCCAATAAGTTGTCGAGTCTTAATGTCTATGGGATTGAGATTTTCAATTCTAAAAAAAGACAAAAGTCAACAAGCACTTTCATTAAATTGATAACATGGACTATTGCATGTTAGGTTTTTAATTTGATTGTAAGATTGAACTAATCAAAATAATTTAATCAAAATTGCTAGAGCAACACTACCTTTTGTGAAATCATGATCATTGATTCAACTGATTTCATCACTTGTGAACCATCAATTTTAGAACTAAAATTTACATTCTTTCATGATGAGATATTGATCATCCATTAACTCAATCTAAATCATCCAATCAATGGTGGGAAATACAAGATTAATGTCATGACTTTAGTTTGGGTTCTTGGGTAACTCCCAAGAATGACACATCCTTTGGTAACTAAAAAACCAAGTGCCAAAGTTATGATTTAAAATAAATTAATTATTTGGCAATTTGTTCCCAAATTTGATCAAATAGCACGGTATGTAAGAAAGTAATTCAAGATATAACATAGAAAATCAAAGAATGAAAAGTTTCAACAAGAGTGAGAATGCCTCTAAATATGTTCAAGTTAAAAATTAGAGTCAATAGTCAACCATTTTGAACAACAAAAAATAACACATTTTGGACAATGATTAGTTTGAAGGGCCACTAGAGGTTTAGCAAGTGTATTGACCATCTTTGAGGTTGGAATTGCCCTTGTTGAAATGTTAGTGTTAGTTTCAATAACTTTTCAAAATTGGACAATATTGACTCCAAAAACATATTTTAAATAGGAGCTTTTGGTAGGAGGATCTTCTTTAAATTTCCTATGTGTTTTTAAGGAAGACCGTTTCTTAAAATCTTAAAATTTTTAAACAAAATTTTTGGTTTTTTCTTTGGATACAAATAACATTGTGTGGAAAATTCATTTCTTGTCACTTTGTTTTGTTTTCTTGTTCTTTGATCTTAGTTGCTTCAAATTTTTATCTATTTAATTATTTCTATATTTTGTTAACATGTATCAATGTAGTTGTAACCACTAATTAATTTTGTGTATCTAACATTTTTTTTGTAGAAGAATCAAATTACAAATGGAATTTTTACAAATAATGTTTTATTTTTCATATATTGATATACATACCTTGAAATTTTGAAATAAATATAATGAATAAAAATACCCAAAAATACTTTGAAAGAAATTGTAATATTTGCTTTTAAGTAGTGAAAGTTATTTAAAGGACTTGTAAACAAAGTTGAAAAGATTTGAGGATGACATATTTTTAAAATTTTCTTAATAAAAACCTTAACATAATATTATATGGAAAATTTAAAATAGTTCTCAAGATTAAAAAAAATCCAAGACTTTTCCAAATAAACAATTAATAAGCAAAGTAGTAAGAGGATGCCTCTAGTTCATTATAGTGTGTTTGGACCCTTAAACCTTTGCAAAAATGTTAGCAAAATACAAATTTATAGTTTTTTGCAATTTTGAGAATTTCTCACTCTATTGACCCCATTTTAGAAAATCCTTTTTGAAGTTGTCTATTTAATATCCATAAAAAACTTTTAGAACAATGATTTCTTAGTTTGGACTTGAGAAATTAAATAATTTTTGCAGAATTTTTTTGTTGGAGTATTATTCCAATATAACTTGGTAATTGATTTGAAATACTTTATTACAAAAAACCAAATACACAAGTGGTAAATTTACTAAATGGCCTTTCTAGTTAGATGCCCCTAGATCTTTCAATTTTTTTTTACTTGATTAATTGTGATTTCTTTTGTTTCATAATTCATAGTTTTTAATCATTTCATTCCATATTACTAATTTTGTAAGAATATTTGTCACTTGCTTGGTCATTGGTTTCAAAGTATTATCCCTGAATTTTTAAGGTAGAAGTTGATTTCCAGCTTTATTGTTCATTCATTGAATTAACTACATCTTTTTCATTCTATATATTGCATATTAGTTGCTTCAAATTATTTACTTGGTGGTTATAGATATCAATTGAATGCTTTTCTTTTCATTTACATTGAACTTTGTTGAAATTATGTATTTTTTCCCTACTTTTTCATATAGGTGCACAATCATTTGAATGATTGCAAACTCTTCTTTGGGCAAAACCTTATATGTATTATTTGCTTGAATGTTTGAAAACCATCTCAACTTATGGGATTATCATGTTTGTAAAAAAAAAATTCCAAACCATTCAATGTAATTTATTATATTTTTGGTATAAATTCAATTACTTAATTTAATTTTTTAATATTAGCTTTGTTGTGATTGCATAGAAAATATAGTATTGATTTTATAGACATTTATTTTTAAAGATTTTTAATTAGAATAAAAAAGTTTCAAAAACCACCTATTTAACACATGGTCGTATTAACACTTCCTAATCGGAAAACTAATTAATTTGTGTTGTTTGCTTGTAAAGTGAAGAAAAAAGTTTGTTAATGTCTTTATGTTAGGAAAGGTCCTCACGAAAAGGCATTCCCATATTTAGGGGCCTACATTCATTCCAACTTCACAAATTGATCATGCACTTGTCCACAAGCTTTAATTTACAATTATTATGTGACATTTAACATATACAATAGACATATATAAAAGAGATTAAAAATATTCCCAATCAAAATCATGAACAAGATATATACAATTTTAATGATTTAATCATTGAAATGTTGTACTTTTTAAATGTGCCAACAAAGGGATGGTTGGTTGAACACCCAAAAATAAAAATAAAAAGTTCGATAATCTTGAATTATGGAATTAATGTTCAATATGCGCGTTAAATGTGACATATTTGAGAATATTATATCCAAAGGTATTGAACATGATGTATTTGATGTGAATGTTAAGCAACATACATATTTGTAGATCTCCATATCCATGGTTTTTCAACAATCTACACATAAAATTAATATTGCATGCATTAGACATTTGAAAGAATGATTTGAATTTGATTGAACCCATGTAATTGTCAAATCAAGTTTACCATTATTGAAGAAGAGTTGAAGGTAATGAACTTGGTTTGTCAAACATCATTTGAATTAAGAATTTAATTGTTAAAACCAATATGACAAAAATATTCAAGAAAAAGTTGTGTTGACAAATTTCAAATTATAGAACATAATTTGGCATCCATGTAAACCATAAACTCTTGCTTGTCCTTAGCACTTACACTTGTAAACCTTGAACCTTGTGTATTTCTCAATACAAATTATTGGTTTTTCCATGTTTTTTCAATTATTGTCTTTTATGTGCCATAAAGTCTTTCACTTATTTGTAATTACCATTTTTCTAACTCTCCACTTGGTAGCATTTTGCCAAGTAAATCAATGTTGTAATAAAGACAACAATGACCTAAAATCTTATGAAATAATTTGACAGAAAGAAATTCTAAAAGGGTGAATTGAGTTGAGTAAACTTTGATTGTGAACATGACCTTTACGACATTTCAATGAAATTTTTGGAAAATTATAGTTGGTCCACTTCACCATAATCCTAGCCACAAAAATTAGGTTTAGCCATCTTGTTGAAAGGAAATTTTGAAAGCTCATTAAAATTAGACTTTAGGTTGTCCCATGTAACCTCAAGTTACTCCCTATCAAATTGATGCACATGCCTTTACATCCATTTTCATTTCTCCAGTTCACATGACTTTATTACCATATGGTTTGAGTTTGGACTTTTAGTGTTGATTGCCTTTCTTGACTTCACATTGATTTTCATCCGCCCCCAATTTCCACTTCACCCAACTTTGTATTGACTAAAACTGCATGTTAAAAAATCTTAATTTCATGTTACAACAAGGGGCTCCATTAGATTTAAGGAAATTTTGTGGGGTCTACTAAGACATATTTGAAGATAAAGAAAAATATTTGAATGTTTCAACCTATTTTATTACACAAAAGGAAGGGTGCAATGTAAGTTTCAAGTGCAATTTGGCATGTTATGGTGTGAGATGCAATGTTGTTGCAAAGGTGTGTAAAAGACATTTAGATAATTCTTGATTTTTTTTTGTGCATGGAATGTACTTGAAACCCTTCAAATCTTTACATTATAATTTTTTTTTAAAAAAAATTTGTTGTAAATATGTGTGCTTAAAATATAGCTTGTAATGTTTTATATGTTTGGTGTTTTGTTTCTTTTATGGATTTTCTTGTGGTTATGCATTCCAAATAAAATGATTATTATGTTATTGTGATCCAAATGCCTTTATATTTTTCATGCCTTCTCATTCTCATGATTTGGATATAGATTTTTTGCACTTGATTATTTAATTGCAAATGCACTCCACATCCTACATTCATGTTTTATTAATGGGACACGTCAAATCTTGTAAATGATATTGTTTGTTACTAGTTTTGAAGTATATATGCAAATTTTCAAACTCTATGATGGTTATTATTTTGTCACAAATACATTTCATATGTTCAAGTTCTTCAATTTTTGTTGAATTAAAAAATAATTGTTTAGATTAAATCTAAAGTTAATCAAATATTCTTTAAAAGAAAAAATAATCCAAGATGTGATGTCCATACATTACCCAAAAAATTAATTCCAAAAAAATTATACTTGTGACTACAATTTTTGGGGGGGCTTCATGTGCTTTCACCCAAACCATGTTAATATTTATTTCACCATTTTGTTGCTTGCCCATAAAAATTCTTTAAGTAACAATATTAAGTATAAATGAGGTTGAATATCGAAGGTGCTAGTTTGTAAATGTGTGGGTGTAGCGTTGTGAGTGTGCATTCCAAAATCAGAACATGACTTATCATGATGTGGCATTGATGTGGTAGTCAAAAATGTAATTGGGAAGTCACAATGAAACACATTAAAACACAATGGGATAGATGGTCACAATTCAGGAGTTCATATTAAGAAAATGTCATAACATATTTGACAAATGTTAGGAACAAAATTGAAACACATTCAAGTTGATAAAAAGTTTGCAAGTTATGAAGAATGTTGAAAGAACATAAATGTAACATAATGGGGACATTGTGAAGATGTAGAAGGAACAATAATAATAATGTTATGGGAACAACTCCCAACAATAAGCCTCTTGGGTGTAAATTCTGTCTTGCAACCCATTTTTTCCCTTCATATTTACAACATGAGAGTTTCACAACCACAAAGTAGATTTCACCAAGCGGGATTGAGGGCATTTGAGTAGGATTGTCCAATTGTATAAATATTCAATTTGTTATCGACAAGGTTTTATGGTTTTTCATTTGTTCAATGTGTATCATTAAGGCTAATCAACCTCTAGTTATTCTAGTTAAAAAATGTTTTATTTGTGCATCCTAATATGATGTATCTTGAGGTTATCTATGAAGTTGATTGTTCTTTCAACAATTTGATGTTACTTTTATTTTGAAGCAATTTGATGTCATTGGCAAATATGATGACATGTTTTTATTATGGTACATGTTCATGGCTACCATTGATTGATTGAGTAACAAAAACTTGCATTCATGTTTATCCTCCCTCCATATTCAATTTATCGAGTTGTCAAATAATATAATTTGAACAACACATTAAACTTTTGGATGCTTCAATTATTGTTGTAGATCTATAAATTAATGCCACCACATGAGCTTGCATGCAATTTCAATCATAAATCCATTTTTATATTGAATGGAAGTTTGAAATCTCAATGTATACAAGTTATTTTAGGTTTTGAAAGGGGTCCAAAGTTAATCATCTATAGAAGCCTTGGCCAAGGTATTTTTAAAGGTTTAATGTTCTTAATTTGAAATTTGCATTTTTCTTTTGGGATTATTTTGGACAAATTTCAACTCCATTCCCCCATGAGGAGAAATCAAACACTTTAGATTCCAATTCTTCCAATTTTTTTTATCTTTTTACATTTTCATCTTCATTAGTTTTCATTTTTTTACTTTTGATGTTACCTTCTTTTGACATTGTTTCCTTTTTTAGGTGAAAATGGTGCTTGAACATTGGATGCCTTGAAAATTGAAAACTTCCATATTATTTGATTTCCTTTTTGGGACAAATTTATGTAATCTTTTCCCACCCTCATTGTTTGGAAATGTAACAATTAAGGTTAAATTTAAGATGGACAAGTTAACTTTCATAGTTCGAAATGCATGAAGAGGTGGGTTATAAGGTTGAAATGTCAGAGATCCTACAATTGACATATCCTTTTGATGCAACATTCCAAAATATTTGACACTAAAATAATAAATAAATATGGAAATCCCTTCATGATTCACAAACAAGAACAAAGTTCAACTAAAGAAAGGAAGTGATGTAGATGGAAAGACAAAATGGAGGAGAACGAAGAAAGAGCGAGTCCTACTTAGGCTTCCATTTAATCATACAAATGTAGATCTCATGAAAATATAATACTTTATTTCTACCACATTGGACCAAAGGATTGTAGATCTCCCTTTCAACAGACCAGCCATCCCAGCTGCTCATCATGAGATATCGGATCCAAGATAGGTTATTACCAAACTCCTTTTCTTGGCTTGCATTTTCTAATTGCTCTTTCAATTTACTCAATTGCACATCTTCTTCTATCCTTTCATCAAAATGAAAATTCCATGTGAACCTAATAGCCATCACAATAGGAGGGGGGCAACCATGGTATTCAATCCTAGTGGCTTGGTTTGTTACAATGAACTCCTTAACAAAATCCCATTCTTCAACTGTGTGCTTCCAAGGACGAGGCAATTCTGTGGACAGGAGGGAAAAATCTCTTAGTAGGAGATAAAGAGGAGACCATGTCCATTTCTCATCTTCTACAGCACACTCTTGTGTGAAATCTGTATGACCCCCCATCTCCACTTGCTTGTGTACCTTGGACCCCGCAGGAAGGTTCATAAGGGAACCATATGTCTCTACAGTCATCTGGGGTATGCACCCTAGTTGCCACTTGGTGCCCTCTTGAATTGCAGCATCTGTGAAACCCTTGTGAAAGCAAGCACGTTTCACCACATCTCGTTTGCCTTTGCCCACCATTGGACACATCTTTAAACAATGCCCGATTTTAGGGCACCCTCTATATCGATGGTAGTTAAGGCTAGGCTTGCATTTAAAAACCTCAGTGCAAAATTTGCATCGCCATTGACAATGCTTCTGGCCTTGTTCCTTGGGTAGTTGGCATTGCAATGAGCACTCTGACAACAACTCATTATACTCATCGTCTCCATATTCGTCAGTCCATGTGTTCTTGGCATACGTCAAGGTACTCTCCTTCATGACTGCAGTATGAATTGCAAAGACACTGCAATTGCCACAAAATTGATATTAGTATTGAACATTAACTTCCGTTGTTCATCATCCTTATTGTCTGAAAATTGACTTTGAAGGCTGGGACAGTCTTGGGAAACTGAACAAATTCTTGTAGACTGCTCTATTAGGAAAAAGTATCTGGAGCTTGGGACAGATATCTATGGCACTTGTAGAATGGATCACACTCATACTGTAACTGTCAATACGACTCAGCTATAGTAAGCTGCATTATTCTAGAGCAGAATCCACTATAGATTGGTTAGAATTCCAAAATGTTTGGAAACAAAAGAAATATTTTCGGCCCACAAGCATAAGTAACAACTAACATTATGAGGCATTGCTGATGTGTGGAAATCATGCCACTCCAAACAACCACTTCAATGAACATCCTGATCACCCTCTGAGCAGCCTCTTCTGTGGTGCTACAATAGAAAAACATGAGACCCTACACACAGAAGATCAGACTCACATTCACATTTCATGATCTGTTCATGAACACACCTGGCCCCTTTAGTTGCTGCTACACTGGCACACAGTCCAAATACGCCTATGACAGCAACGGGGTTCAGCTCCAACCTTCCCTTTGCATTTGTCGAGGAAATCCCACTACCTTTCACCCTTGCACATATTTCAAATGTCCCAGACACATGGTATTCTCAGCAATTACCACATCAGTTGCACACTTCATAGCAAACACTGCAACCATCCACTATGCTCCATGAACATGGGAGCCATGCCAATGAGGTAGTTTGCCATTGAATAGGCATCACAATTATGCATGTCTGAGAGGTTAAAAGTAAGAGAGGTCAAGAGGATTACAATGCAGTCTGCAAGCAGTTCATTGTTCAATAGTAGCCCAAATACCCATGTTCTGAGGTGTCATGTTCCATTACTTTACTTGCTTCAGACTTTTGGTTGATAAACTGCTGGCTCCTGACTATTACCAATATGTCCAGATGACTGATCCTGGGCATCAATAGTATTTGACCACAAGGTCCTCGAATTTTTTTTGCCCATTGCAGAATTCAATCTTGTCATTCACATACACTGTACACCCAATAGGAGTGCTCACATCATAAACATGCACTTCAGGTGTGGATTATTCTTCTTTCTTTCAGAAGATGATAGGGAGTGGTATATGGAATGCTACCAAAATTCTTAGTGGTATTTTCTGGGTGTCATTGATGAGGGAAACCTGTGGTGCACTTAATGAAGGGGACCCTGCCAAATTACATTCACTGGTGCAATGACAACTAAAAGCTAGTCCATACATTAAACTATTTGGTTCAGCCCAACAAACATCTTCTCACACGGTCTGTAATCAGTTCCATAACAAAGAAGACTTTTAACATCTAACCCATATGCAGCATACATTATAGGAGTGTCTAGTGAGAGTGCCATATGCACCTCAAGTTATGTCAAGTTTCTCACACACCTTACAAAATGCACATCAGTGATTTGGGCCCAAGAGAAGCCCAGAGACCTCGTCTGCAGCTTCTAGGGCTTCTATGACTGCTCCAATTCCTGTGCCAAGCAATGAATTCTTCTATGCCTGGGCTGATGCAGCTCATTCACATTCACCTTTTACATCCCCACACCCAAATCTGCACATTTTGAGGACTTTAGTCTTGAACATGAGCAAACATATACAACCCTCACCTGCTCTGACGTATTGTGCAAAAATGGAATCAACTTATACCACTTGAAATCCATTACTCACAACTGAGACCTCTATAGCTTGATCCTTAGATATGTACCATCTGAAACATAAGTAGTTGATGGAATTAGGCAAAC
>Ga0116227_10006241_pt1 | contig 24332 bp, 30 predicted proteins | sample S1TSphgellanicum_FD_89693 | JGI IMG/M metagenome (GOLD analysis project Ga0116227, IMG submission 89693) | Host-associated microbial communities from peat moss isolated from Minnesota, USA - S1T2_Fb - Sphagnum magellanicum MG | ecosystem: Host-associated > Plants > Peat moss > Unclassified... | reverse complement strand
TTTTTGTTTTTTTTTTTTTTTTTTTTTTTTTAATTTGTGTTTTTTTTTTTTTTTTTTTTTTTTTCTTGGCAAAATTTGGCTATTTTTCAACAAAGAAATTGAGTTTTTCTTTTGGAAAATTTTGTTTTTCTAGTGTAAATTTGACTAAATTTGCTAACTTTTTTTTGTTAAATTTCGCAAAAAATTTGATATTAAAATTTTATTTTTCAAAAAAAAAAAAAACATTACTCACAAGATACACACCTATCTAGAGTAAGAAATGGGATGGAAATATCATTCAAAGTGAGGATAGGATACACAATTGAGCTAACTCATTAGCACAAGCCAAAGGAACCCATTTTTTTCAAAAAATTACAAAAAAAAGGGAGAAAAAAAAAAGAAGGAGAGTGTAAACTCCATCATAGGAAATTAGACAACCAATGACTCCCTCCCTAGCTATATAGTCTTTAAAAGACTTGGTTACTCTTTTGGAGATTTGGTAGGTAGAAGAAAGAACCTTCTTAACAAACATGTATTCCTCCCTCTCATATTATATATATATCTAATATTTCTATGGATTTTTTCTTATATAGATGTGTTGAGGAGCCTTCTACATAGACACATGGACCATGTCCCCACCTACTACTACCACTATAGAGATATGGACAAGGTCCTTGCGCTTACTTTTTCTCAAAGAGTTGTCAACCCTTCTCTCCTCTCTACCTAAACAAGGAAAAGTAGCCAAGAAGAACTGGGTCAAAAAGAAGGAGAAGAAGAAGAAAAGAATTAACCTTGGGGAGGAGGGAGGGGGGAGAAGAGGGGAAGGTGAGGTAGATGAAGATGGAGACCTAGATCAAATTAGGGTTGAAAGAGTTGCCCACAAGGGTGTTCATCCAACAGCTTCCTATGGGTGTCCTTGGGGGGAAGAAGAAAGTAGATCAACTAAGGCAAGAAGAAAGTTGGCCATCCATAATTAAGTTACTTCCTCTTCATTCCCCCCTTCCTCTTCCCCCCCCTCCCCTCCCCTCCCCCCCCCACCCAAGCTATGTATTTCCAAACCCCAAGATTCATCCATCCATCCATCCATTCATCCATCAATTGATTGATTCATTCTTTTTCCATCCATCCCTGAGTGTTCTCCCTCCTCCCCTAAGCCCAACCTCGCACAAATTTTTTTAATACCTAAAGGAGCAAGAGGTCTCTATTACTATGTTCAACTTTTTATGAATAGGAACACCAAAAAGCTCGTGCATGAACGAATGAAGAGAAGAGTAGGTCTTGTGGTGGTAAGTAATAGTAGTAGGATTAGAGGAAACATGAATAGCATGGGTGATGAGGAGGGGTTAAGAAGAGGAGGAAGATGAAAGTGAGAGTGAGTGGATGGATGGATGGATGGATGGGTGATGGGGTGACAACAAGGATTTTGGTAAGAGGGAAATATATGAAAGTGGGTGGATGGATGGATGGATGGGTTGGGTGATAATAAGGATTTTGTTAACTCAAAGTGAGTATGGATGGGTTGGGTGATAATAAGGATTTTGTTAACTCAAAGTGAGTATGGATGGGGTGTGGTGATAACAAGGAATTTGGGAAGAGGAAAGGAAAAAAGATGAGAGAGAGAGAGAGAGAGAGAGAGAGAGAGTTTTTGACAACAAGGATTTTGTAATAAAGTGGGGGAAAAAAAAATCCGAAGTGAGTGGATGGATGGGTGTGGTGGTGGCAACAAAAGCTCTTGTTTTTTTGTTTTAGTGTTGTTGTTGTGGTTGTAGTAATAGAAATAGTAATAGAAGTAGTAGCCTAATAGGGGTAAGGGGAGGGGGTGAGAGGTGGGGTTGGGAGGTGGGCGAGTGTGGTGGAAGAAGCCTGCAAGGGAGAGAGGTGAGTGGTGGGGTCCTCCATTTGAATCTGAAAATAGTAATGTGGGTCAAAGTTGAAGGGTTAAGAATATGTGTGTGTTTGTTGATGGTTGGCTATGATATTGTTGTTATGGTTTATTGTAATTTCTTATAACCTAGTTGTTATTGCTAGTGGTGTGGTGGTGGTGGCGTTGTTGATGTATGTTGGGTGTTTGTTTGTTTGTTTGTTTGTTGTAGTAGCAGTAGTAGCAGCAGGAGTAATAGTAGTAGTAGTAGTAGGGGGGCCCAGAGTCCCATTGGGTGCCATGTTCCTTCACACTTTCTTTCTTGATGAATCAATCTTCCTCCTCCTCTTCCCACCTGGCCTTCCCTTTCAACCACTCACACACCCAATTGCTGCTTAGAGAACAATACACATGGACTTCTCTGCAAATTGCCATGTTTCCAGACTTGCAAGCTTCTGCTGGTGATGGTGGTGCTGCTGTTTTTGTTTGTTGTTGTTGTTGTTGTTGTTTTTTTTTAGGCTACGTTGTTATGCCACCACCCAATCTTTGTTTTCTTGCTCTTCTTCTTCTTCTTTCAACCACTACCTACTTTACTGTTAGCTACCCACATTTGTAAGAACTTGAAAGAGTGGTTTTCTTGTTGTTGTTGCATCAATCTGTTTTTGAAGATTAGCAAATCTGCACCACCACCACCACCACCACCACCACCATCATCATCAGCAACAACTCCTTGCTTCAGCTCTTTTGTACCAATCTCTGGTTTTGGGTTTGTGTCTGACCTTGTGGCTCTTCTTTTGGGTGCTTTTCTAGTGTGCACCACATGTATGCATGTATGTGTATGTATGTATGTAGGGGGAGAAGCTGTTTGACATTTTTGAATTGGGTTTTGTTTGGGGATTTGCTTGGATTGCTTTGAAATTTGTGGGAAAGGAGGAAGAGGAAGGGGAAAGGGAGGAGGAGGGAAGGAAAGAAACAAAGAAAGTGGACATGATGTTGGATTTCTTGTAAATGCGGCTTCAGAGTATTATAGCTGCTGGAGGAGGTGCAAAGAGCATGGATCATCAGCAGCAGCATCAGGACAAGGCAGCCAAGGGTTTGTATGACAATTGGGTTGTGCAGCAGCCAGGAGTAGGGGTTTGGCAGTATGCATCAGAGGAATCTGTGTCATCTGTGGAGAGCTTGGCATGTGGGGTGGATTCGGTATATTCGCCCTCAGATGCACAGCTTCCCATGTTTCAGAAGCTGCGAGGGGGTATGCATGTGACTGCAGAGTCCTTGGGTTTGTCAGATGAGGAGGGGATGATGATGATGGATTTTTCTTCGGCTGCTGCGAATGAAGATGGATTTAAGCGCAGGCCAACATCAACAACAGCTTCTGGGAGAGGAGGAGGAGGAGGAGGACCGCCACATTCAAGCATGGTTGTAGTGGACATCGATGAAGAAGGTGATCCAACCACAACCCCTCCTTACTGTCACTCCAGTCATAAATGATGATGATCATCACCTTGTGGGCAATGGAAATTTGAGGAATTTTGTAGGTGATGGAATCAGTGCAGAGTGAATCACAGCTTTGCAACCCATGCTGCTGTGAGTTTGGAGGCATGGTATGAATCTAGGGTTTGGATTCTGAGTCTCATTGTGATTCTTCTTCTTCTTCTTATGGTGGGATTGTTCAGTGACTTCTCGTCATCATCCTCCTCCTCCTCATCATCATCCAATGTCTACAACAACATTGGAGGATTTTAGCAGTTTGCGGGTGAAGCTCCTGTGCAGCTTTGATGGCAAGATTCTGCCTAGGCCTGGCGATGGCAGACTGAGGTATGTTGGGGGCGAAACACGCATTATTACAGTGAATCGTGACATCAGTTATGCAGAACTTGTCTTCAAGGTGACAGAGATTTGTGGCTATGCTCTAACTCTCAAATATCAGCTGCCTGATGAGGATCTTGATGCGCTCGTGTCTGTCTCGTCGAATGAGGACCTGGAGAATATGATGGAGGAGTATGACAAGCTCAGAGGGTTTGATGGATTTTCAAGGCTACGTGTCTTTCTGTTCCCTGCTGTGGAGTATGATGTCACACACTTGAGTGATGATTCTGTGGGAGATCAGAGGAATCCAGATCAGCGCTATGTGGATGCTGTGAATGGTGTTCCAAAGACGGGATCTAGAAAACACTCAGAAACTGGAGGTGTTGGTGTGCCTTCCATCCATTCAGACAACTTGATTGGGCTTGATGTGGTTGACCTATGGAGTGCTACATCTGTTTCCACAGGGCTCTTGGTGCCTCAGACATCACAAGATGTAGCATCCCTGATACATGCACCTCTGTCCTCACTGCCTTTGTCTGTCTCCTCTATCCATACGAATGCAGATGTCCCATCTGCTCCAAGTTCTGCCCTATCATCTCCTCCTCTAATTCCCAGAGTCTCCAAGCAGTCGGCTATCCCAGATCTTCATTTCCAGTTCTACCCAGAAGCAAATTCTAAAGTAGACAGCAGCAGCCACCAGTACAATGTACTCCAGCAAGATAGATTCAAGTACCAAGATACGGATGGCTATGGAAGTACTACAAGATCATCTAGTGTAGCCACACATTCTGTACGACATCAAAACCCTGAGGTCAGCATGCTCTCAGAATCTCCTACAAAATTGCACCAAGAAGGGCTACAAGTTGGCAACCACCAGGAACCTGCACGGTGTGGTGAATCTCCACCACGGCGTGTAGCTGAAGGAAGGGTGCCCAATGTGCCAGCCTCCCATGGCCTAACGCGCATGTCAGAGCAACAGTCAGAGGGTGCACGTCTACATGAGCTTCTTTATCGAAAACCTGAGGTTACCAGGCTTCCAGAGTCTCCTTCAAAACTTGGCAATCGTCAGGAACATTTGCTCCGCGATGAGCCTTGGCGCTTGGCTGAAGGACGGGTGCCTGGAGTAGTAGTAGTACCCTCCTCCCGTGACTTAACACACTTGTCAGAGCAACATGTAGAAAGTGCAGCATCTAGCAGGCCAGACAGCCAGCAGCAGCTAGATGCAGCACTGCTTCAGTTGGATCCACCACAGCAGCAGCAGCAGCAGCATCAGCAGCATCTTGTCCTTCAACAACAGCGACAACAGCAGCTGACACAGGCTGCTGGATGGCCGTACTCACTGGAAGCTGATCAAGAGCACTACAACAGAAGAAGGGTGGACCTTTACCAGGTCACTCCTGATTTAGTGATCAAGCCCACCACAATGATGGACCCAAAACAGACCTTTCAGCAGCAGCAACAGCAACAACAACATGTTCACACTGGTCTTTCAGCTCCAGCCACGACAAAAGTAGGGTACTATCCAGTTGAGTACCAGCAGCAGCCGCAGGAAGATGTTTTCAGCATACCTTTCATGAGTCAATCAATGGCAACACCCACACTTCCTCCTCCAATTGGGTCTGACCCATCTTCACCAAGGTTCAGCTTTCGGGAATCAGGAAGACATCCAGGGGGAAGGCAGCAACAGCAGCAGCAACAACAACAACAACAGTCCCAAGAAGCAGGGTATCACCACCATCATCATCCAATTGAGTACCAGCAGCCACAAGAAGAGGTTTTCAGCATGCCTTTCATGAATCGATCAGTGGCAAAACACATACTTCCTTCTTCTCCAATTGGATCTAGCCCATCTTCTCCAAGGTACAGCTTTCGGGAATCAGGAAGACATGCAGCAGGAGGGGCACAGCAGCAGCAGCAACAACAACAACAACAGTCACAACAAGTCCATCAAGGTGGTGGCTCCAATGGATTATCGGATTATGTGGACCAGCAGTATGCAGCAGCAGGAGTATTGCATCACCCTACAACTACTGATCCTCCTCCAAGTAGGTCTTTCCACCCATCTGCATCTGCTCATTTTGGAGACCGTCTTGTTCACTCAGAGGAGAGATTGATGCGACTCACCTTGCTTCAGCAACCAGCTCATGTAAGTTCAGATTGGCCGTTGCCACATGAGCAGCGCATGTATGAACCAAGCCCTTTGTCTCAAACTCGGTTCTCGGATCCTGTGACAAGGTCTCAGATTCCTCACTACACAGGTTCAAACCCTTTCCAAGATGATCTTGCTGACTATGAGGTAGAATATTATGACACTGTTCAGGCAGGTCAACAGCCCTTTCAGGCAGAAGACATTCAGGCATCGAACAGTGTGCAACAGCAGCAACAGCATTTCCATCCTCAGCATTCAAATTCAAAAACAAATTACCAGGATGCAGTGCTTCCTGTGGTGCTTCCTGCTCCTAAGAAACTACCGATTCATTCTCAATATCAAGACTGGCCAGAAAATGTGCCAGACTGGGGTGTACAGCAACAAGGCAGTGATATGGATGACACATGGGTTATGGAAGCTGGTAGGGAAAGGTCACAGTTAGATTACCTTGAAGAGGATGCAAGTGCAGCAGATATTCGGGTCACACATGCCATGGAAGCATCCAGATCTGGTGGTGGGTGCTATCCTCACTTACCAGAAGATGCAGATGCCCTTCTTGCGACAAGCCCAGCAGAGCCATTCCAGCAAATGAAGGTGGATTGGGCTGATCCTCTTGGAAATAGCAATTTGCATTCAAGGCCACCTAGTGTTCCTCAATCAAATGTGATGTCAGGATACTCTCCAGCTCTTGGCAGGGTAGCCACCTTTACAGATGGCAGCTCTAAGGCATCTTCTCCATATGTAGGAGGACAGGGAAGCAATGATCCGGACTTCCTTGCACTCTTGCCACCACCAAGATGTGCAGACAGTAGTACTACCCAGGATTTAAGGAGTACTTCATCTTTCTTAGATGTCTGTGGTAGCCACCTTCCTCCTTTGATTCCAAGTGCAGAAATGCAATCAGCTTCTTCTGGAGCTCCACTTGTGGAAGATAGGGCAACACCCATTGGATTCAAACAAATGGCAACTTCTTCTCATCCACTTAGCACTGGTGATATGCAGTGGGGAGGAGGGTTCATTGGGTCTGATGATGCAGAAGGTGATGGGATTGGAATGTTTGGGACGAGCTCAGCAGCACAACTTCAGAGTGGTGGCAGTGTGTTCAGTGGTGGACAGGGTGAGCCAAGCAGGCCTCAAATTGGAAACAATATAATTGACAGTGCGGAGGAGGAACCAAGGAAGGGTGTCCAGGTGAGTTCAGATGAGATGCAAAGGAAAGCTGGCAGAGGCATTAGTGATGATGAGGATGTCATGCACACACTCTATGGTCTCCAGAATCTACTCTTGGATGATAGGCCTCTTCATAAGGTGCAGCTTCCACTATCCACAATGGAACTGCATGCAACACTGCCGCCACCACCAACTGGTAAGATGATATCAAATGTGATCCCAACAGCTTCAATTCAGGAATTTGCCACTGCAAACACCTTGACCTCACATATGCCACTGTCTTATTTGTACCCAAACAAAAGATTATTGCCTGAACATACACCTAGTTCTTGTGCTACAGCAGCTATCAATGTGGGAGTTGTGATGCCAAAGACAATCAGCCCAGGAAGTGAGAACATAGAATCATTTGAGAGGAAACCTGGATTTCATAAGAAATATGACAATATGAGCTCATTGGGTCTCTCTGCTTCTGGTGCTAACCTTGCATTTGACATGGCTTCAGCAGTTTTCAGCAATCAGTCAGCAACTCCACTTGAGCGAAGAAAGAACGACTTGTCAGAAGATGGAAAGGGAACTTGGTTGCATGATTTTCAGGCTCCCTTTATCTCTTCACCTATTTTTGGTCTTCAAAGCTGGGAGGAAAATTTGGCTAACCTCGGGACAGAGTTTGATGGAGTATCTCTCCAGCAAGAATCTCTTAACGATGCTGACCATGCGCCAGAAGAAGCCATTTTTGAGAAAATCGAAGTCAAAGACCAGCATTTTGTGGTGGATGGATTGGTGGAGGTAGGTATCAGTTCTTCAAGGCTGCTCTTCTTACACCCACTACTGCATTGCTTTTTTCTTGGTAAAAAAGATTGATAATTTTCAAGCTCTTTTTCCTTCTGTGACCAGCATCAAAATCAAGCACGGTTGGATTTATCAAAAGAAGTGAGAAAGCTGGAGAGCTATTTTGGGAATTCTGCATCTGATGCTGAAGCAGAAGCGATTTCTCGAGGTTTGCAGGTAACAAAAAAATTTCCCATAATAATGTTTTCAACATATCCAGCAGTATGAGAGAGTTTCAAACAGTTTTATGGATAAAATTGGAGATCTAGATTGCAATCTTTTTCTTTGTGATTTTTTGCAATTCTTTTTTGTGGACATCTCCCTACTGTGTAATTGCTGAGTTCAAATGGTCATCGGTGGTTGGTTCCTGCAACAGACTATAAAAAATGACGATCTTGAAGAATTGAGAGAGCTGGGTTCTGGTACCTATGGAACAGTGTACCATGGAAAGTGGCGTGGCACAGATGTTGCTATTAAGCGAATCAGAGCAAGCTGCTTTGCAGGACAACCATCTGAGAAAGAACGCCTGGTAAGTACAAAGCAGCATGGCAATCTTCAAAGCGTGAATTCTTGCAATGTGATAATAATCCAACATGAGTCCACCTCGTCCTATGATTGGGTGGCCATGTAAAATGCACCTATGTTGTATACCTCCAGAACTCAGATTGTTGTAGAACTCAGATTGCATGGAAAAAAATTCCTCAATAGTAGCTGTTCAGAGGTGTGTACTGGATGCACTGGCCTTTAGTCTGCTGACAGAAAGTCTCTCTCCTTTTTTTTTCAAAGTCTTTAGATGAAATTATTGACAAATGTGAATCCTTTTCTGAGAGTTTTAACTGCACCCACGAAATGGATTACAAACTACAAATCTCCATGGACATCAAATGAAATCTGAGAATGGGGGCAAAACTGTGAGAGTTGCAGTAGTATTGAGGAGTGGGTTCTCTTTGTTGTAGTTAAAAAAACTGGAGGAAATGCACTTTCAGATTTGCAAAAAAATTGTTTGTGTTACTGCAATTTGGTAGTGAAGAATTCTAAGGCATTTTAGTGGGATTATCTCTCTGGGCAGATTGCAGATTTCTGGAAGGAAGCTTGCACTCTGAGTCAGTTGCATCATCCCAACGTTGTAGCCTTTTATGGTGTAGTGCGTGATGGACCTGGAGGAACTTTGGCAACTGTGACTGAGTATATGGTGAATGGGTCTCTGAAGCAAGTGTTGCAGAAAAATGACAGGTAAAGCACATGTTCAGAGCTATCTTATATTACATGAGCAGAAAATCCAGCAAGTGATTGCAGAGGTTGTGAATTCTGTTAGGCAAAGTTGAACTGCAAGCTGTCCTCCATTGTGCTTTCTTTGTGAACCCTCAAGGTTGAATCCTGGTTGGTTACACAATGTGCAATTGTTCTATCTGAATTTTGTCTTCTTGTGAACCTGGGCCTCATGCAGAACAATTGATCGGCACAAGCGATTGCTCCTGGCAACAGATGCTGCTTTTGGAATGGAATATCTGCATGAGAAGAACATTGTACACTTTGACTTGAAATGTGAGAATTTACTTGTGAATATGCGAGATCCACAGAGACCCATTTGCAAGGTGAGGCAACAACCCACCTGCTCTGTTTTGTGGCATTTTCTCTGGTTACCAAAATGAAAGCTCTTCTTGCTAGTAATTTTGGACTTTTCTGGCATTTGTGATATTTAACATTGTGTAAACTGCAGCACTTCTCTCCTAAGACTGATATAGAGATGCTGTCTAGGACAAGAAAAGCAGGTTTGTCTTTGCATAAGTAAAACCTGTTTTGCAGTTGCGAATTCGGGGTTTTTCTCATAGATATCCGAGTCCCCACATCATTAGTTATTCTCTGTATCTGAATTTGTGCTTGGATTGTTGTGTGTTTTTCTTTCTTCTAGGTTGGTGATCTGGGGTTGTCAAAAGTTAAGCAACAGACAATGGTTTCAGGAGGCATACGAGGAACACTTCCGTGGATGGCACCGGAGTTGCTGAATAGCACCAGCAACATGGTCACAGAAAAAGTGAGCAGATGGGTCACCTTTAGATTTAGCAGATAGATCTCTACCAGATAGAGATTTCGGAAATGAGTAAAACCTGCTTAAAACCTGACTTGATGCTCACTCATTGGGATGTTTCAGAAGTGATTTCAGGTTTTTGCTCTTTCATCACCGTTTCTGTTTGTGTCAATGCACAGGTTGATGTCTTCTCCTTCGGAATTGTAATGTGGGAGCTTCTGACAGGAGAGGAGCCTTATGCAAATTTACACTATGGGGCAATCATAGGTTAGTTGTGAATCTAAACTCATTTGCAGTAACCTTTGTGGACATCAAACACAGGCTGGGCATGTGCTGATGATGTGAATGATCTGATGAGTTCGTTTGCTCAACAGAATGTTGATGCATTGATGGAAAAAGATTTGATCTTTGCATAGGAAACTGGAATGATTGGCGTGGTATCTTTGCAGGAGGCATTGTCAATAACACTCTTCGCCCCAAAGTACCAACCTGGTGCGATCCAAGTTGGAAATTATTGATGGAAAGATGCTGGGCATCAGAGCCAGTAGACAGACCTGGCTTTACTGAGATTGCAAGCAATTTGCGAGCTATGATGGCAGCAACCCATCCCAAGGCACAGGGTCAGTTTCACGTAACCCTCCTCCCAGAGCACCTGTAAGTGCAGGAGGTTGATTGTAGACAGTGATAAAGATGACATGCTAATCAGAAAGAGTTTGTCAGTTTGAGTAGATGGTGACTCTTGATAGCACATGTCAAAAACTCTCAGATGGAGATGTGAAGTGAGAGAGTTCCTTTGATTTGACATTCATGGGAGGTCCCCTGTCCATAAGGATCAAGAGGGGGAGAGTTTACCTGATCCATGTTTTGTGCTTGAATATTTGGATCCAGACAACCGGTGACAGGGAAAAGAAAAAGCCTGGAAGCAAATAGGAGAATAATTTGTTCTGGCAGCAAGTCATGATTCAAGGAAAATGCAAAGTCTTGTAAGTTTGGTTCTTCTTCTTCCAGGCATTAGGTGATTGTCAATGCTATATAGAAATGTTAGCTTCAACCTCTCTGCTCTGCTACTTGCTGTGATGCAGCCATCTAAGAGGTAGTAATGTTCTGTGGAAGAGGAAAAGAGAGACAAAACTGTTATGTAAGTGGCGGCACAGTGCCAGTGGACAGATGGCAGTCTTGACTGCTGCCTTCTTCTTCTTCACTTGGGGGTTGATTTGGGCTTTTGTATAATCAGGGGGGATAAAACACGATTAGTGCAATTGATTAGGATCTCTTATTATTCAAAAGAAATTCTTGTGATGATGTCAGGTTCAATGGTGTCTTGATACGAGCATGCATCACTTATGCTTCTTGCTCAAAGCTGATTGCTGATTGATTTCTAAGTTGGAAAAAAGACTGGTGTTCTTATTGAGCTACTGAACACCTAAAATATGTAGGAGAGAGAGTTCCAATGCTCCTGGGACCATTTTCAAAATTTCTCACAGATTACGATGAGTCTTCTTGCAAGTTCCTTGCCCTGCACAGCATTGCATGTAGAAAAAGCTTGTAGCAACTTGTTTGCTTTTCGAGTGCTTTCCAAATTATTCTCTTTTCAGGATTGTTTTTTCTTCCCCTGAGCACTTGGTATTCTTTAGTGCTGGTCTGTGATGGCTTTGTACTAAGGCTAAGATTGGCCCCTTGGCTTACATTGGTTACTCAGAGATTTGTGTATAATGGTATATGCATTGGGTACTCAAGGAGGCTAGACTAGAAGTGCTACTGTAAGGAAAGTTGTTCTGGTATAACATTGTGGTGTGGCTATTGAGACTTTTTGTGCACACTTTCAGGGTTTTTTTCCCCTCGAACTTATTACTGCAATTTGATATGAGGAAAATAAACCCAAGTCTTCAGGGTAGTCCTGTATTTCAAAGACAAAAGTAGGCATGTCAAGAACGTTTGCAGATTGCATTGAGGCAGAAGCTTGATGTGAAAACATTATGCAGCATTGAAAAATCTCTTATTGTTTACAAACTGCTGATTGGAGCAAACCTGACATTAGGTGATTCAAAACAAAAAGTTTGATGGGGGAAAATGTGAAGAGAACGTGAGTGACAAAACTAGAGTAATAATAGAATCAACACAAAGAGGAAAAAATGTATGCAAAACTTTAAAAAGGAGGGAAAAGGAGGGAAAAAATAATTCATCTACAAGAAATTGACCAGTTTGGGGATTCATAACACACAGGAGCCACTTTCCAAGGGTCCTGAACAAACAGCATAATCCACCAAAAAAAATATTTCTAGAAAGACTGAGCTGGATGAAGACTAGACAAATGGGTTTCTATTTCTACACTCTATTTGCATGTATATTTGCCTTTTTTTTTGGTTTGGGTCCCATCCTGAGCTACTCCTCTTTAAGTTACTTTTATGCCTTGAGAAAATGTGGTGACAAAAGCTTGGTGAGGCCAAATCCGACAAAGGTATCACACTCAAACAGTTCTTGAAGTTTACTGTCACACACTATCATCTTCTTGTTTGTGGGGTCCTGCAAAAAATTTGAAACATCACACTCAAGTCCACAAGCCAGAAATTGGTGTTCATTCCAAACAACCTTCTCAATCAGATGAGCTTTGCTTCTACTGGTGATGGTGAGATACTAGGAAACAGCAGATCAGCTCCTAAACAGCAAAATCCAATTTACTAACAGTAATAGTCAAAGAGACTGCCAAGTTGTTCTCAAACCCATGGCCCTGCCATTCTATATAATCACAGGAGCAGGCAATTACTTGTTTGTGAATTCCTCAGGACAGACCTCTTGACAGCCGTAAAGGCAAAGATATAGAATTCAGATCTGGACACTCAACTGATGCTCGATCATCATCAGTGAATGGGAAGTGGGTCCTACTGGATCCACTTTGAAATTCAGAGATCATGGATTCAATATCAGGACAGATAAAAACGGGATTCTGCAAGCAGCTCAGATAGGACATAGTAGGTGATGGGATAGTTAGACCTACTTGTAGGTTGTTCTCTTTGATGTAGTCCCATATACGCTTGACAGCATCAGCACGTGAAACCTTTCCATCTTCTGCTCCTAGAAACTTTGCAAGCCCCTCTGAGATGGGAATTGGAGCCAAAAATCCTGAACTCCGCCCCCTGCCATCATGGCCAGCTTCTGACTTCTCAATTTTAGGCTTTTTGGGCCTTGGCTCTGCATTGTCTGGACATGTCACTGGAAAAATACAGAAAAATTTCCAAATGATGAGTGGATGACCAGATAATGTAGAGCTGTATTTGGAACTTGGCCCAACAGTCGATGGCATAACAGAAATTCACTTACTGCAAAGACCGTAATGCAGAGGACAGTTTGATATGTGAGAACTTTGTTGCTAGTGGTGCTTCTCATCTCCTCCTCCACCTTAAGTATGTATAAGATTAGGACAACACCTATGAAAAAACAGGAGGAATAAAAAAATGGATAAAATGCAAACTACTCACCCACAGTACTCCCATTTTCAAGGGGCCAGATGTGCTTGGACAAAAGCTTATTCATTTTGAACATGTCTGTGGAGTCAGTGTTGAACAGAATGCGCAGTACATCATTGCAAATAATTTTGCGCCTGTTCTCTGGATCTTGCAACCCATTCTCCCGGATGTATGCCCAAAGCAGCTTCACTACCTGCAGATTGCCACCAATGGGTCAAGGATTTGGTGGTGTTGTATATATCTGATCCAGCAGCTCATGATTCAGAAAAAAAGTATTGTTTCTGAATCCCTCTAACCTTCAGCCACAGATAACGAGAAATGTGTACTTGAACTTTTCCTTTTTTGCACACATGGTTTATATGTGATGTGGAGAAAGAGATTTGCGCATATAAAATTATACACCGAAAAAAAACATACAAAAAAGACACAGCCTCAAGGACTGCAATTGATCACGTTCAAGTGCACACAACTATCAGAACTAAGTGTAATCCATGACACAGGGTAAAAACTAAGCTATGTGGACACAACAACAATATCGCATTCACAGTTTGAAAAACACTGAAAATTGATGAGTGCATGAGCATCTTTGGCTACAGATAGATAGACTACTGAGATTGCCAGAGAGAAACCGGGTCGAAAAAGAGGCACGAGAAGAGAGTGTGAGAGTTGTGAATTTCATTAAAGCACAACAAGAATGCACAAAGACAAAACCATCATCATCATCATCATGATGCAATGTAATATGTGAGAGAATGCCAAAGACAATCATCATCATGCAATATGCAAGAGCAATGCGATACCTGTGTTCTTGGTAACTCTGTCTCTCCAACAACTGCTTGGAGTTCAGGTGAAAGACTGCAAAGTTTATTCAAACCTCCAGCACTGCCACTGCCACCAATCCTCTTTTTCTTCTCCTTTGGTGAACTGCCAAAAGGAATGACCAAAATTGAAAAAGGTGATTATTGCTGGTGGATTTCCACAAACAAAATTGAAAAAGAGACAAATGAGAAATCCATTGAATGATGAATCTGTCTGTTTTTCAGATACAATTGTGGCAGCATTACAGATAGCAAACAAACTTCCAAGAGGAGCTCCAGCACAAGTTCTTCAATGTGGAATGGGAAGAAATTAGGGTTTAGAGATTGTGGTACCTTTCTTTGCTTGCACTGCGTCCAATCTTTGCTAGCAGGCGTTGTTTTGAATCCGAACCTGTTGTGGCTGTATGCTTCCCATAATCATCAACCCCATCCTGCTGCTGCTGCTCTTGCTCTTGCTCTTGTTCTTCTTGTTGTTCCTCTTCTTCCTCCTCCCCTTGGGCTTCTTGTTCTTCTTCCTTCTCTTTGTCTTCTTGCTCCTGTTGCTGCAAATAAAGATCAACTTGTTGTCGGATGAATGCCTTCTTGTCTGATAAATCTACACCCAGCTCATGCTCTAGATGCTGTCGAATAGCTGTAGTGGTGGTTGTGGCAAGGTCCGCTGTCTTCAACACTGAGGTCAAACATCTCACGATATCCGCATCTGACACCATCATCATCATCATTGTTTGTTTTCGTCTTCTTCTTCCAATCCTTTAAAAAATTCTCTTTGCAATTCCCAATCCTTGCAAAGCCTCAAAGCTCCTTCCAAAACATGATGAGGAAGCAAAGCAAGCCTGCTCTTCTTCAACGCTCCAGAGAAGGAAACCCAGACCCGAAACAAAAAAGGAAAAGACAAAAAAGGAAAAAACAGAGAGAGGCAACCCCCCAGAAGAACAAGAACACGAAGACGAGGAGAACTCCTCACTCAGATTGTGATCATAGCAAACAAGGATCTGCAACAATCTGTTGTGGCTTCTTCTTCTTCTTTTGCAGCCGCCGCCGCCGCCGCCACGGTTCTTTCGCAAATCTTCTTATTCTTATTCTTCTTCTTCTTCTTCTGTGGATCTTCAGTCTCCAATAATTCTTCCCAACAACTCTTGTACAATCCCTCTTCTTCTTGCATGGAGGAGGCCAAGAAATCTTCTTGTTGAGTGGTCTCAAGTTTGTTCCCAGCTTTAAGATGCTGATGCATAGTGTTTTGTTGCTTTTGATTTTGCTTTGCTTGCTTCTTCTGTTTCTTCTTCTTCTTCTTCAATGCATCGTCTTCTTCTTGTTGATGGAGAAGTGGGGATTGGATTAGCTATTTTCTTCCAGAAGTGAATTTGTGCGGGAAAACAACAGGAATTCAGACAAAAGTCAGAAGAAACTGGAAGCGATGAAACGATCTCCGACGCTGCTCAGCAAACAAAAGCTCCAAATGGAAAGCGCAATGCAACACAAATGCAATGCAATGCGCTGTTTGCTTCTTCTTCTTCGTGTCTCTTGTGTGCTGCGTTCCACGGGGTTGGTCGATGAGGACGAAACCGTGGTAACAGACTCGGAGCTTTTGGAGCATTAAGAATGGAATGAAGCGGATGAATGGATGAATTTATGTAATTTTCATCTACCAGCAGAAACCCCATGGATGGTTCTTCTCCTTCTTCGGCTTTCTCCCGCGCGCTCACTCTCTCTCTCTCTATGTCTACTCTTCCTCTTGCGTTCTCTCGAGGGAGCTAGCGAGCGAGCGCGCGCTCAATCGCACAGCAATCGCAGGAAGGCGAGAGGAGAGATTGGAGACCTTTTGTTGTAACATTGAGTCCATTACGGAAAATTACTCGAGGAACAAGAAACACACTTGCGCAATTCAGCAAATACGTGAATTTCTAAGAGGAGGAAGTAGGAGGAGGTGCAAGAAGGGAGGAAAGAGATGGCAGGGCCTGCGGGAGCAGGTGGAGGGAGTGCACAGAAGAGGGGGAGGCCACCAAACAACCCTAATAGTGGAGGAGGAGGAGCTGGAGGAGGAGGAGGAGCAGCAGCAGCAGCAGCAGGAGCATCCGCGGCGGGGGAGGCCATGGCCGTGGGAGGCGTGGCACAGGCATCTGTTGTACCTAGCCTGGGTCCTATCCTTCAAGTGCATAGCAATTTTGCAGGTACCAAACAAAGGATCTTCCAGTGTTGTTTGAGAAGAGGGTGGGGTTTTGCATCGTTTTGGTTTTCTTTTTGGGGTTATCAAGTTCTCTTGCCTCTCAGTGCAGCAGCAGCTCCTTTAGGGTTTTCTTGTCTGTCATCGCATTTGGTAAAGCTGAGGATGGGGTGAGGAGGAACCTTTTATTGCCTTGAGTGCAGAACAACACAACAAGAGAATTGTGATGGCTCTGCAAAGTGGTCTTAAAGGAGAGCTCTCTTGGGCTATCAATGCCTTGACAGTTTTGTCATTCAAGGAAAAGGATGATGCTCGCAAGGATGCTCCACCATTGGCCAAAGTGCCCGGGTTGCTGGATGCACTTCTGCATGTGGTAAACCTTCTTGCTGAACTTTCCTTATTGGTGGTGACGTTGGTGGTGGTGGTGGTGGTTTTTTTCCCTTTGTTCTATTGTAATGTCACAGGGCTTTGGATTTCATTGCAGATGGTTCCAGAATGCTGACAACGCAGGTGATGGGTGATTTGTGTGGTTGTTGTATTTTGTGAAGCAAAGATTCATGAATGGCGTGATATAGCTCACGAAAGGGTATTTGCACATCTGTCAAGACCACGGGTCCTTGGTGCAGATCAGCCGTTCTCTGGATTTGGATTTGAGTATGAGATCACATCACCTGATGATCCACTTTGGCGCTTGAGGTCAGTCAGTATTGGTTTTTTTGGGGTGTTTGTGTGTGTGTGTGTAATTTATTTGTTGTGAACAGAAAGGGGGGGGAGGATACACTTCTCTTTTTTGCAGTGCTGGTGATGTACTCTACAAAGACTTAATCATAATCAAAGCAAGTAAAAAAGATTCATGTGGCGAAATGTGAAATGACACACACAAAATTGCAAAGGATTTAAAGCAGAGGTAACATATGCTCTCTGGCAGGGCGACAGGTGATGACATGCACACAGATGTGGAGAGTGTCCAGACTGATAAGCAACAACAGCAGAAATGGTGTTGGGATGAAGAAGGGCTTTTTAATCTTGATGAAATCGGACGCCATGAAAGGCAACAGTGTGCAGTGGCTGTGTCAAATGTGCTGCGCAATCTTTCCTTCATGCCCGAGAATGAGGTTACCGTAGCCCAACACCGGCGCTGTCTGGAAACACTGGTGCAATGCATGGAAGATCATGAGACTGGTAATCCTTTTTTTCAAATATTTTTTGGAGATATGTTGGGAGTGTCTCTTTTTGTTCCTGTAACATTTTTCATTTGTCTATTGCTTCAATGCTCATAACAACAAGATGAAAAATGCTCACAACAACTGGACCATGTGGGCTGGTGGCTCCCATTTTGCTGCAGAGGATGAAGAATTGGTAACAAATGCAGTGGAGACAGTCTTGAACTTGTCCCCATATCTGTGCCTTAAAATTTTTGCCGATCGACCAACTGCAAATGGAAATGCACAGCGATCCATCACGTAGGTAACTGACATGTGTACCTTGTGCAGGCTAGAATGTTGATGGGATGATAGCCTAAAGGATGAGAGACCAAGATCACTCATAAATGTGTTGATGCTTTCTGTAAAATGAAATGGCAGTTGCAATTGTAAGCTAGAAATCACTTGTGTTCTGAGGACAATAGTCTGAGTGTGCAGTAACCTTCCCTTAGCTTTTGCGAGGATGAAAATAGACATCAGCTATTGCAGTCAATCAAATTTGAAAAGCCTTCTTTTCAAGGAAATGTTTTCTCCTTGCCAGAAACAACTGTTGTTGTTGTAAGCCTAACGGAGAAGAGTGATTGCTTGGGTGCAGTGAGAAGAGAGCAGTGCAAGCATTTATGACCATGCTAGAGTCACCTGTTCGGGTGTGGCACTGTTCTGCAGCCGAACTGCTAGGACGTCTAGTGGTGAATCCAGACAATGAGCCATTTCTTTTGCCACATGCTCCACAGGTGAGTTTTGTCTCTCCTTTCTCCTCATTCTTCCAAATTGTCTCACGGGTGAGTTTCAATCCTTGTCTATCTCCACATGTAAGTACAATGTTGCCAATGCACTTTCCCTTTTCTTGGAGTGTTTAGCTGAAAATATTTTAGGACTGTTATCTGGAAACATCTGGAATTTGTATGTGCGGGTTCAAAGCCCTGCATCTGAGACACTTGACAGCTTCCCATCTCAACAGGGAGAATTGGTTGAATGATACAGAAGAGTAGTACTCTGGCAGAGCCACATTTCAATTCAAATGAAAACTGCAAGTCTGGAATCTCCCTCTTGTAGTGTGTGGCCCTTGCATGAACTAGAGTGATGGTTATGGATTGGAATGTCGACGAATCAAAGGCAATAATTTGTCATCTTGATGCATAATGTGGGTCAATAATTTGTTGTCTTGATGCATAATGTGTTAAACAGATCTACAGGCGGTTGGTGGAGCTGTTAGGCATGCCTACTGCAGATGCACAGGCTGCTGCAGTAGCAGCTTTATACAATTTTGCAGAGATCAATACGGACTGTCGGCTTTCACTGGCTAGTGAACGCTGGTAAGTGCTTCAAGTTGATTACCGACTGACTGCATAGATTTATGTTAGTGGTTCTAGGACTTTTGTGTAGATGGTTTAACCAGAGTTTGTGATGAATTATGATAATACAAATCTACACCCACCATTGGGAGCTGATGAAGTCAGTGGCTTATTGAGGCAACTCCTCACTGCTATGGTCTGGCATCTTCATGTTGTCTGGTGGTTTTGCTCCTCTGGTTGCTATGATTTGCAGGGCCATAGGAAGGCTGTTGAGGGTGGTACAAACACCACATGCAGTGCAGGAGGTATGTCGTAAGGCGGCACTAACATTGGAAAGTCTGGCATCAGAACCTCAGAACAGAGTCTTAATGTCATCCTACGAGAGCATGTTTGCAGAGCTTGCTGTAACAGATCAGCGAATGTCAGATATATTTGCCCGCATTTTGTGGGAGCTTAGTTCAGGAGCAAATTCAAAGATGGGATCAGTGCGAGGAGTTTGGGGCTCCTCGTAAAAAGTACCCTTGTATAAACCTTTTTTTTTGGTGGGTTTGTTAATTTGCTTCTTTTCATGAAGCTCAAAACTGTCGCTTATTTTGAATTGAGTCAGATTGTTATGCTTTTTGCAATAGCAGGTGATGCCATCTTTCCTGGTGATGCCGGTGTTGGGCAGGTATCAACTTTTGAACATACCAGCTGCAGAAAAGTAGGTTTTTAAAAATCCTGAAAATTTCATTTTCTTTCTGGTTGCATGTGACAAAAATGCTTTTAAAAATTCATTGGAATTCATCTAGCTTCAACAATTCTTGTTCTCTACAGTGTATACCTACTTAATAACAGAATTAATCAACCACAATTTTTTTAAAAATTTACAGAAATACATCAAAATTCAGCTCCTTTGTGGTCAGCATGTATGAATTAAAGTTCCACTTCATTTTCCATAAAACCATTATAGTGATTAGAATTTGTCTCTGAATACTTCAAAATCTCTTTCTATTTCAATTTACATTTTGTCTCTACCTTGTGTTTCAATTAGGGTAATGCAGTCAAGCTGCTGTGCCTTTTTAATTTCTTTCAAATGATTTCTCATCTAAAGCACAAAGTTCCCATTTATTTATGGTTGGTTAGTCCAAAACATGTGATATAATATATACCCTGGCAGAACCAAGACACAATGAGTGCAACATAGAGGCAATAGAGATCTGGATTGTAATGGCTGTAACATATAAAGACCATGTGCTTGCTACAGGCAGGTAATTATGAACTCATATTGTTGTACATAGTTATGGAAATGCACCAAACAGATGACATAAAAACCAGGTCGAACCCAGGCAAAATTGGATTCACCCCATGGTCAATAGCTCAAAAGAAGTCAAAGTCCAAATATGAACCTCCTGAGGAGTGAGAGGACTGTTTTGCAGCCCTATTGCTACTACCCTTTTCGCCTGCCTTATAGCTCTCACTAGTTGTTATTAGCTTGTGCTCTGATGATGACAGTGTGCTGCTTGAGGAGCTTAGGGTGTCTTGGCTGGTTGTCATGTTGGCTCTGTTGCTTGCTGTGGCCTCCTCAGCTGCACTTGGATTGCTCATTGGAATTCCGAGTTCAAATGGTCGAGGTATTTCTGGTGGAGATGTACACCGAATTAGAGCCCAGTTTACACCTGCAAGGCACAAAAAAGAAAGATAGGTTTTGAACACAAGTGGAGAAAATAGAGTTAACTCCAGGCATATGTAGCAGATGATGGGACCCTTCAAATGTTTCTCCATTTCAAGGGTAACACAAGGGTAAAACTCTGTGCTTCTGAAACAGAAGATCAAGTTTTAGAAGAACAGAAGAACAGTACCTTCAAAGAAAGGATGGGCTTTGATCTCAGCTGCCCCTCTCTTGGATGCTAAGCGGTGCAGTGGCTCCTTCACTAAAAGTCCTCTGATGAGGTCCCGGGCAGCAAAGCTGACTTGTCCAGTTGCAGACTCTGGAAACTTGAGTGGCTGCCCCACCACATTGAATAAAGTGGCTCGATTGCCAGGGCCCCTGAAAGGCGTCTTGCCAAATAACAATTCATACAAGAATATTCCAAATGTCCACCAATCAACAGCACTGCCATGACCATCACCTGTTTCCATATGTGCCGGTTCAGAAGCTAACAAAAAGGCATTCACTTGAAAATAATTCCAACATTTGCAAGCTTCACTGTATGCCCAACATGAATGTTGTTCCAAACTAGAAGAGAGGAAAAACTTCTTTGTAGGGTGGGTCTGGATGCAAAATCAGTAGTTTCATCATGTCTCACACAATACAGAAAAACTGCAGCTGCAGATTGTCATGCGAGTGTACCTACCTTTTATGATTTCAGGCGCCAGATATTCATGGGTACCCACAAAGGACATGGAGCGGGCACCTGTTGGTTCTGCAATGAGCTCTGGGAGGGGAGTTATCTGCACCATTTTCTTCTGGGAAGATTAGAAAGAATTACACAGCTGCAAGCAGGAATAATAACAAAAAACACCCAGCTTGCCATGTCATTTGCTGTTTAGCAAATGATATCAAGACTGTTGGGGGAACAAGACAAAGACCCAAAGGCATGTAAACATGGGTGGAATGCATACTGGATAACCCATTTCAAATTTGGGCTTTGTGCTTTTTGCCTTCCCTGTCCCTGCCTTCGCGTTCTTCCCATCTTTCTTCTTCCTCACAAAACTTGGTATAAGACTGGGGAGTGAGGATTTGGTCACAAAACATGATGGTGTAACACAGGACAGTGCTTCTACAGGATCTACACAGGATGGAACTGGTACCTGCAGTGCATGAAAGTAAAGGTAGAGACATTTTAGTATAGATGCTGAATTATGCACATAACTCTGGAACCAACAGCACTGAACTTCCCCTAAGAGCCAATTGGTAAAAATAGAACAGCTGTTGAGCTCAAAGGATCACTGTAAAATAAGTAACCCTATGCAAAATAGTATGACAGGACATAGCCATCACTATGACCATGTGACACCTAGTAAGAGCACAGTACTTGAACCTAGAAAACATATCCAAATATTGGAAATGTGTGACCTGCTTTCTAACTCGGCCAACAAGTCAATGGAAACCCAAAGGTCTGATCTGAAGACTTCAAAGACCTGAAGCTTGCAGCAGAAAGCAAGGAAAGAGAACCACTCACTTGGATGCCACTGACACATGATGGGTCAGCACAAGCCACTGGCTGTATGCAGTAAACTGGAATACCCCCCCTGCGCCCACCATCCTGTGAATCTCCTGTAGATGCGTTCACTAGTGTTGGGCTCACCACACACTTTAATGAGAGATCAAAGTCTGAGAGCATGATGTGGCCATCCTCCCGAACCAGCACATTCTCCGGCTTCAGATCCCGATAAACCACACCCATCATATGTAGGTATTCAAGGGCAAGGAGAATCTCAGCTGCATAGAACCTGCAAGATAGGAAGGACAAGAATTCGTGGTTAGATTGTTAACCTGGAGACATCCCACCTCAAGTCCCAAAAGTGACCACAAAGTTTTGCAACAAGACAACATGAATCATAAATTTGAAAAATTACCTTGCTGCCTGCTCAGAGAAATGTTTCCCAGGCTGCCGCTGCCTTAGTGTGTGGAGGTCACCACCTGAGCAGAATTCCATGACCAGACACAAGAACTTATCACTTTCAAAATGAGTGTAGAGTGTTGGAAGGAATGGATGGTCGAGAGACTGCAGAATCTCTCTCTCTGTTTGTGCTCGGAGAAGCTTCTTGCGGCTAGCAAGTGAGCCTTTGTCCATAACCTGCAATTATGACATGCCTTGTGAATGTATATATATATTGGAGGGTGGCTTTGGAACTCTCCACACCAGAAACTTGGAAGAAACCCTAGAAATCAACTAGCATCCATGGTGAAGAAGGGGGCTACACTCCAATGGAGATTTGGGGAGGAGGAGAGAGAGATCTCACCTTCATTGCAAAATGGCTATGGCTACCTCGAAGCTCAGCAAGATACACACTGCCAATATCACCACAGCCAAGTCTCTTCAAAAGCTTGAAGTGTGACAATCCCAGTGATCCATCCCTCACTCGGATCGCTTGTATCCCTTCCCACCTTCACTTTGTATCATCACCCAATAAAACATCAGTCGTTGCACTTAGGGATGGTCGTCCAAGGATCCCAAGAAAGTGGGAGAAGTAACAGCGAGCAAGGAAGTAATCCTAAGTAATGCAGATGAAGACCTCTTTCAAACTTCTAAAGACATGAAGTGTACATGGAAGGGCATTCATTGCACATGAAAACAGTTGTGATAGATCCTGACAACCCTTACTAAGTGCATCTTCAATTCCACTCGTGGAGGGGTATAATCACTTAAGAATTGCACGATGGACTAGCATATCTCTAACTCAGGGGCAGCTCCATTCGCAAGATGCTCCATTTGTGCAGTCAATGTCAGATTCCACAGAACATCTTTATACAAAGAATGCTGAGAGTAGTGCAGAGCTACAATCTGAACAACTTCTTCTGCTCTTGTCAATTCAGAGCATAGCAGTACAGCAAGACTTGTTAGCTTGCGGAGATTCTAGGAGGTGGATGATGCTGAGCCTTCTTCAGCTCTTGGAGACATCCACTAACGTATATTGACCATTCCTGTTCTCAAGAAAGGAATTCAAGACCAGATATGAGCTGAATCAGTAGAAGTAAGGGGGGAGGAAATCTGCATTCCACGGCGCATGAAAGTGTATGTATCAATGCAGAAGACAGACAGTCATAATGAGGGTGTGTTTTCGCAAAGAAATTACACACACCTTTTATCGTTTGCTTTATGAGGTTTGCTGCCGCCATATCCGAGGCTACTACAGGAGCTTTCATTGGAATCGCTTCCATCACTAGCTCTGCTCACGTTACTGTGCTGCTGCTGACCACCGTCTCTGTCACTAACAACTGCGATCCCAGGGTCTCTTGAATTCTTCCCTCTGTGTTGATCGCCTGTCGCAATATTCCCACCTGCTGCTGCTGCTGCTGCTGCTTGGTTTCTAGAAAAAAACTGATTCTCTTTGAACACAAGAGTGTTGTTGTACTCCGTCTTCGTCCTTTCTTGGCCATGCTCATCGTCTCTGACAACAAACTCTGCAGCACGCTTTTCTTCATCCCTCCTCAACTTACAACTTACGGAGACGACACCGCAGTTCAGATCTCCATTACCTGCTGCACTACTACTCTTGATCGCCACAGGCTTCATAATCTCCTCATCTCCTACTACCTCTTCCTCCTCATCCTGCTGCTACTGCTCCTGTCTTCTTCTTCTTCTTCTTCCATGCACCAAAAGCCTGCCTGTTGCTCTAAATAACTTCTCTTAGCTTTATAATCCTCTTTCTCTCCGACATCAAAATCTCTCTCATCTCCACTCTCCCGCTCTTGAAAAAAATACTAACAACAGCTGCTGCTCCTGCTACTACTCCTGAGACTCGATGTGGAGAAAACGAATCGATAAACGACGACGATCTCGAGCTTCCCCCCCCCTCCCGCCCCATCGCCCGCCTCCTGGCCCGCTCGCCTCCCCGCCGCCCTTGACCCTGCTCTATAC
>Ga0116227_10006240_pt1 | contig 24333 bp, 15 predicted proteins | sample S1TSphgellanicum_FD_89693 | JGI IMG/M metagenome (GOLD analysis project Ga0116227, IMG submission 89693) | Host-associated microbial communities from peat moss isolated from Minnesota, USA - S1T2_Fb - Sphagnum magellanicum MG | ecosystem: Host-associated > Plants > Peat moss > Unclassified... | reverse complement strand
TGGAGAGGAAAAACATAAAGGAAGAGGGAAAGGAAGGAAGGTGGGAAAATCAAAAGAAAATTTGCTTCTCCTCCCTGACACACACACACCTGTGCCTTAGGCACGGGGCACACACTAGTTTTATTAAATGTCAGTATGAAATGCTGAAACCCAGCATTTAATGCACAAAGTTCAAGTTCAAGATTAATTACAGTACGCACTTGGGAATGGAGCGTCTAAAGTACGTACCTACCGGGAAAGTACGCACAAAACTCCGAGGTTCAAGTTGCGTACTTAAACGGGAGACTACTGTATTAGTTAATGTAACATTCAAGAAATTTAAACCATGAATGTCAAGGATAAATAAAAAACACAACTTGAAAAAAAATCAAAAAATCAAAAAAGATGAACAAAGATTAGATAACTTTATTATTTAAACATGGCATGAGGGTCAAAACATGTAACTAGGAGCCAAAGGGATTATTTTGGAAAAGGAATACACATCCTTTTTCCCAAAAAAAACTTTTACATGCAAATGAAATTTTGAATGAAATTTTTTGTAACTTGTTTTAAAAAATACTTGTTCCTCAATGCATGCCAATTTTTTTTAGTCATTATTGAATAAATATGAATTTTTAAAAGTGTGCAAATTCTTTACATATTCAATGTTTCATCTTGAAAAATGATCAAAATTTTAAGTCATCACCAAAAATTAAAATTTCACATTCTTTAGTTTTATTATACTCTAAGCTATAACTTTTTTTCATACATCATGTACATTATAGCCCATTTATATGTGGTAAAGGATTTTTGAAACTCTAAAATTCTAGAGCAATTCTAAAACATTTTTTAAATTTTTAAAACTTTAAAATTTCACATTTTAAAAATTATGAATGTTTTTTTAGTGTGGTTAATATGTTTTTATCATCTATATTTTTTTCAATGAACTTTTTTTGATTATATGAATCCTTTTCATAGTCCTTTGCAAAATTGACTCCATATAACATAGTAGGTGTACATTTTCAAATGTTTTAAATTAAAACCAAAACTTAAAATTGGATCAAATGAATTTTTACTTTAAGTTCCTTTACATTCATGTGAGGGGAAAATGATTAACTTGCCATGATTACTATGGTTTTAAATGGTAGTAAAAAAATAAATGTTTGATTTTGACTGATTATGTTTAACATCCAACACCCTTTTTGGCTTCTAATTACATGTTTTGACTCATGATGTAAACTAAACATGAGATGAATTAAAAATACAAAGGTCACAATTTGCATTTGCAAGATTGAGAATTGATGCCTTCTAAGCCTTTATTTATGACCTTCAATGAAATCTTCTACAAAATCATCAACCTTGTAAGAAGTTTTGTTAATTAAAGTTTTTAGAAATTTACCTTAAATAATAGTTTTTTCAAAAATCACTTACTTTGCATTTTAAAAGCTTTCACCAATCATGTCTTTTAAAAATCTTCATTCATTATTCTTTTTTAAAAATTGCATATATCTTTTAATTATATTAATTTATTTAATTTAAATTTTAAAAATTTACATCTCTTCAAAACTCCAAGCATATTTCTCAATTTTTTATAAAAAAAATCCTAAAACATTTCAAGCATATTCTTCAAAGATATTTCTAAAAACTTCTAAAACGTTTCAAACATATTTTTCAAAGATATTTTTTAGAACTTCTAGAAAATTTTGAGCATAATTTTCAAGGATTTCTTTAAATTTTTTTAAAGTTAAAAGCATATTCTTCAAGGATTTATATTTTAAAATTTTAAAATTCCAAACCTAATTTTCAAAGATTTTTCTAAAATTTTTAAAAATTCTTCAAACATATTTTTCATGGATTTTTATGATTTCTAAAATTTTATTTTATAATTTATTGTTCACAACAATGAGACCCTCTTGGGATACCAAACATGTCATTGATGCCAAAATTGTTACAAATATAACAAACTAGGAAGAAAATTTTGTATAATAAACACAAACACAAAACTTTGAGTGATTCAAGTGTAGGAAATGTGTTTTCTATCTAATACTGATATGTTGCATGTATTTTGTGAAAATTTTGTCATACCAACTACATAATAACATTTTCGTCAACACTAAAATACACAATGAATTAGTTTTCAATGTGATGTGAATCCAACTTTAATGGAACTTAATTTTTCTTTAATTCTTGTTTTTTTCCTATTTGAACTTGGACCAATGTAGTGAAACTCAACTTGAGCCATATATATATATTCTAATCATCCATGCCTTATGATCTCAGCCTCATTGCATGTTTGAATTTTTCCATAGCTTGCAAAAATCTTAGGATTCAAGTTTATGTATAATTGACAATCAATTGTATAATCAACAATTTTTTAAGTGTCATTTGGTCCTAGATAATTCATGATTGGTTTTTAAATTATAGGTCAAAAAAATTTAATGGCCATGCAACTTCAAAGGAACTTTTGATCAACAACCCATAAAAACATTGCAAATTATCTAGGACCAAACAATTCATAAAAAATCCGCACTTTAAAATTAAAAATTAAAAGTTTTATATGTGTTGCCCAATCCTAAAAAATCTTTGATGTTTAGTTCATTGTAGGTGGAAAGTTCTTAATGGATGTGTAACTTAGGAAGAACTTTCCATTGATAATCAAAGAAAACATCAAAGATTCTTCATGATTAAATGATACATAAAGAAACTTCAATTGGAACCAAAACAAAACCATGTAAAAAAATGAGAGATGAAAAACATTTAATGTGCAATGCATTTACAAGACATTTACCAAACCTACAAAACAATTACAATAATTATGCATGATAAATTGTGGCTCAAAGCCCCATGTCACCCCAATCCTTTTTCTCCATCCTTTGAAACTTCATCCTTAAACACACATTCATTTAAAGGGACAATATCAACTTGTTGGCCATGAATAACAAGATTGATCAAACATGTGTATTACATGCGTGCCATATGACTTTACTTTTCCAATTTGCTAACACATGTACTAACCATTAACCAAATTCATAATGCTCCATCTTTTTTAAAAAGTAATTTATCCATGCATGCCAAAGTCACCAATTAGCAATGGAGAAAATAAAAATCATAACCCATGCACAAAACCAAGAAATGGAACACCCATTATGAACTCTAATCATGCTACAATCACCATGGGTTGGTGTTGCACATTAACTGCGTTACAATAACATTAGACATGTTATTGTAAAGAAAATGAACTTGACATAGCGATTGACATGTCAATCTATCAAGGCATCACCAATAGTCGATGCAAAAACTTTGGTAGGCAACTGAAACACCTAAATTTGTCCTCTTCCACATCTTGCAAAACAATTTTAGTATGAAGCACATACCTTCCATCATGCATGAGCCATAATAATCTTTGCAATTTTGTAGGGATTTCAATTATTGTCTACAGATGAACTTTTGATTATCTATTGTACAAACGTATGCACCTCATTATTCATGTCATGATTGAAACGAATCATTTTGTTTCTTCACTTATGTGAATAAAAAAATCACTTAAAGGCCCAAAAGTGTGCAATATCATTTTTTTCCTTCACCTATTTGAATTTTAAAAACCGCTTGCAAACCCATAAATATGCAATATCATTTTTTTCTTCACCTATGTGAATAAAAAAATTATTTGCATGCCCAAAAGTGTGCAATATCATTTTTTTTTCATCTATGTGAATAAAAAAAACCATTTGTGAGCCCACAAGTCTGCAATATTGTATTTTTCTTCACCTATATGAATGACAAAAAACCACTTGCAAGCTCGCAAGTGTGCAATATCATTTTCTTCTCCACCTATGTGAATAAAAGAAATGACTCACAAGCCCACAAATGTGTAATATGATTTTTCCTTCACCTATGTGAGTAAAAGAAACACATTCGCAAGCTCACAAATGTGCAATATCATTTTTTTATAAGATTGAAGTTTTGAATCATTTATAAAAACAAAAAAATCATCAAATAAAAAATTGGTTATTCTCAAGTTTTTGGGTTGTTTTGCATATTGGAACTCGACCGAGTTGTGATTCTTTCACAATAAATAAATAAATTGGTACCTTGAAAATTTTAAGAACTGGAACTGACAGTTTCTCCTAGAACCTAGGAACCAGCCAACATTGGTGAGCACCTACCTCACAGGTATGTATGTCCATGCCAATTTCATGTTCAGGGAAGAACATGCTAGAAACTGGTGATAGGTGCAGTCAATGTGAATCTCTGTGACTGATGGAAGTTCAGAGAGAAACCCCACATGGTTACAGAATTGTGACAAGCAGAACAAGCACAAACCTGTTATCAACAATCGAGTTCTCATGGATACTGAATGTAACTTTGGAGTGTGAAAAATTGGAGTGGATTCAGCTTACACTTGTTAAAAGCCAGGAATAGATACTTGGCTCAGTTCTAGGGACATAATTCGTCCACCCCATCTTAGTACCCTACCAAAACCTCCATTGTTCCCTGACTCTCTCTCTAACTGCTTATGAGAACATACAAAAAAAATCTATTTCCAGACAAACACTGACTGATGACAACAGAAAATCTGGTAAAAGAATTTAGTGTAATGTCATTAGTCTCCCTTGCAATTCATACATCAAACAGCTCACATGATTAAAATACAAAATATCTGCAAGGGGCCTCTTTCAAAGCACAATCAATATGTGTGACATTGTGAATGCCAAAAGCAATTTTGTAGCCATCCATGGTGTTGTCCTCTAAGCTTCGGGCCATTGCATCACTGTCCATCCAAACCAAGTCTTCCACATTCACCAAACCTGCTTCCCATTCTGTACCATTATTGGAAGCCAGGTTCAATCAGCTAAATCTAAGGACGTCTACACTGAAGAAGGTTTTCCACCTGAATTTGTCAGAGACAAACACTCAACAGAAAGACACCACAAAACATTCTTTGGAAATTTGCAGAAGAAAAGTTTGCAAATGTTCAATTGGAAGTTTAAGACAAACTTCAGTACTGCTTTATGTAAAGGGAAGACTGGGTACCTGTGCCGCCTGCCACATTCAGATGTCACATGCCAGGAAAAGGATGCAACTTTGAAACAAGCCTGTACTGCCATCAGCAAGGGGAAATTGTTTACCACAGTATAAAATTACGGATTTGGCAATATGCCCACAACCAGAGTTTTGCGAAGGTAAAAAACAAAATGCAATTTGAAGCTTAGAATTTGAAAATTAGCTCAATTGCCCTGATCTTGAGAAGAATGGGGTGTTGTTCTAGTACAACAAGGTGGGATTGTGAAGTCTGACAAGAATTGAATTGTGACATTCAAATCAACAGCAGTATCAGACTCGAATTTGCAATGTATGACATTGGGGTTCTACAAATTGTGTGATGCCAACCATGGACTCTTGGGAGGTCAATCAAGACCAATTTGGTGGCGATCTATGTTATTGTGCTTATGATTCATTTATAAGGTAATAGAATGTTGTTGACATCTATAGATGTGATCTAAAAAGACATGTCGTGAAGATTTTTGTATTTCAGAAAGTCAAAGGGAGGAGGAGTAACACAGAGGGAGAAAATGAGAGAGACTTGTCTTTCCACAGCTGGTGCAGGCGCATGCTCATGAGGTCATTCATCAAGTCATAGTTGCCTGCCACACTTGTAAAAACATCACCCACAAGCGAGCTTTGATTTCTCATTTTCTAGCACCTCCCTGTAGCCTAGACAATCAACACCATAACACCTTAGCAATGGAACATCCTCAAAGGAGAAAGAAAAACATGGATGGTGATCATTTCAATGCTATTCTTCTACCTGTCAATGCAGTGAATGCATCCAGAGTTTCACCCCGTGGAGGATGGCATACTCCATGTTTTGCTCAGAAAGTGTTGTAAAAGGGAACTTATGAATCGTCATCATCACAACACAAACAATCTCTCAAATCCAGACAACTTCTTTGTATGTCAAGAGTTGACAATTTCTTTCTTGCATTGAGACACAGTTCATTTGCCCAATTTGGGTGGCATTGAGGTAACTGGAAATGCAAGAATTTCTGATCTCAGATAGATGATAATGCCAGCAAGGTGAATGAACCATCATCAATCACCATGGAAAAATCTTGAGCAAAAGAAAATGCTAGACTTTCTCTCTGTGGGCTTGGCAACAGCTTTCTCCTGTGCCTCCATGTAAAGATGTCAACACATCAAGAAAACAAAGTCAGGAATCTCTTCCTCCCTTCCTGCATAAACCATGCTCACAAAATATTTGCACTGGCTTCAAATTAGAGCCTACATGAACACTACAATTGGAACATAATAAGTACAGGAGTGGGGTAATTCACACAGGCAATCAAGAAAAAGAAGACTATAAACTTTGGGAAAACTGAAGAACACAACGATGAAGGAAAAAATGTAGGGTAAGGGATGTGTGCAAACCTTTGTGAAAGAACGCATGGAAGGGGAGTGTATTGGGGTGGATTGTGCCAAAACAGATTGTCATATGATGCAGAAGTTGTAGTGTGGCTCTGTATAGTGCAGTTATGGTACCTGCAACCAGCCCAACAGAGCCACCAGCTTTAGGGCTTGATGTCCCCAAAAAGATACTTGAATATAGAGGGTGCACTGCTGACAGTGCACTGCAAAGATGGATGTTGCCAACAAAACAACATAGATGTTCAATAGCACATCATGTAACCAGTAGCATTTTCAGGCTCCAATTCAAGAATTTGTTTAGCAACACGTTCTCTCATCTCCATATTACCATGAATTCTGCAAGTGCCAAGCAAAGCCATCGATGATGCCACATGTAGTTTCAAGGCCATTGTCCTCATCAAAATCTCTACCTACTGTAGATGGTCAGCATGGCCAAGAAAGTCACCCATGCTAGTGTCATGTCCCAATTTTGCAGAAAACATACAACCTGTGATCATTGAAATGTAACAGGGCATGCCTGCATCCACCATGGCTTCAAAGCTGATAGAAGAAAAACAAAACTGATATCATCTGGTTGTATGCCTCCTTCACACATCCATTCAAATTGTTTAAGAGACAAGTAGAGCACATCCTCCATGAAGTGCGACTGCTGACTCCTTGTATTTCAACAAATAAAAATCCAGCAAGCTCTGAGCTGCAAAGTTTATCCAGGAATTTCATCATTTGCATTTCCATTATGGCTCCTTGATTTCCATTGACCTGGAACTCACTAAACCGCAAACCACAATGACTGATTAGTTGGTTGGTGTACTCAGTCTGTTCGATGACAACAATGATCAATCTCATCAAGTGGGAGTTCAATGGATAGATGGATGATCAGCCTCAACTGCAGTCAAGCACACACAACAAACCTCACAATTCTCAAAGCAACCAAGTACATTGCCATATTTTGCACAGAGAAATGAGTACATTATGGTAAACCCCAGGAACAATCCAGCTGAGCAGATGCGGGTAAATACCTAATGTCTGATTAGCTATGCTATTAATATATTGAGCTGCAATAACAAGACTGAATTTTGTACATGACTCAAATGATACCAGATACAAGCCCACCATCGACTCTGGCATTTGACAAAGTTTGTTTCCCTGTTCTCTCACAGTTGGTGGGATAAGCTCCAATGAAAGTGACCTTCCTATGCCCAAGGTCATAACTGAGATCCCACATAGCTCAAAGAATTTTCAATCAAGCTCATACCCCAGGTCCTAGACATAGAAAACAAAAACAAAGCACAAGGATCACTTTCCCAATGCCCATCAATAATGAAATTAAATTAAGGGAAACCCAAAATCTGGACCAAATTCTGGAACAGAATCTTGTTTAGGACTACCAACTCCAATTTGAGCTCTTTAGTTAGTTGAAGAGAAAAAATGACCCCAAATGCCTCCAAAAAACTCAATAAAACTTGTACATCAAATATTTATCACCACTATTACACCAAGAACAAACTGCATCTGAAGTACCTATTCTCAGGTTGCATATGATTATTAAGTACACCAGAAACCATAGATCGTTTGCTTCAAGGGAAAAAGGACATCAAAGTTTGGTTCATGGAGTTTATACCATATAGGATAGAAGGTGGTTAAGGATACTGCATTCAAAAACACACGATAAATCTACATTAATACTTGCTCATGACTCATCAACCAAATATATTGCAAAAACAAATCTAGATGCACAGGAGAAAGCTGACTAATAACACCTTGAAACAGACCAAATCGGATTCCATGTCTTTGGATGGACTGCCACCCCAACCCCATACAACCCCATAATTTTCAGTCACGTACAATCTTGAAGACAACCCCTGTGAGGATGTAAATAATAGGATATGTGTCATTCTTCCTGAGCTTGGCTGTCTTGCCAAATTACTTGGCTAGATTGTTAAGGATCGAAAGATGTGGACTTGCCATACACTGGAACACTGGAACTACAATGCCAAATCATACTGCAAGAAATTCCACCACATGCTAAAATATGGAGTGTACATTTTAAGGCCAACATTCATTTGAGAAAACCCTAACAAGGCATCTGGCCTCTGAATCACTGAGTAAAATGGATACAGAGATTTTCAAATTTTCAGTACAAACATTGCATCTGTCAATGGAGTATAAATTACCACTTAGATTCAATGTAGGTCTACTGTCCCTTGTCCAATACCTATATTTGTTGATGCAGTATCTTCATAAGTCTCGAGAATTTCTCAGACAATGCAGTATACGCAAACAATGTGATGAGTGATGTGTCTGCTTTCATGGTTGCCCTTCAATAGTGTCATGTGACCTGCATACCTGTACTCCACCAAACTGACTATGGAAACCTTTGAAAGGCCACTTTCCAGGATCTAGAAAGAAACAACAGTTCTGGTTACAAAACAAAGAGTGTTAAAAAACTGGTCATCAATTTTCTTAGTCTCAACAGCTACTTATTTTCCAACATAACTCCATATGGACATAAGACCAATGAGGTACCATAGCTAAGTGTTACAAATGGCAGGCATGAATAAAAAACTCAGGGAGGCTCAAGGGCCACCTCTTTAGTGGTGCTACCTCTGATAACAATCTTGCACATTGACTGTGTTGCAATACCACTAGACATGTTACTGTAAAACATGTGAAACTCACCAATAGGCATCACATGGGTATGAGCTAATTTGGCCAGTTAAATCAACTTCTCATTGACAGACCATTCCACAAATTTCTTCAGTCTCTCCTGGATTGTTTTCAAACCTTGGTAGACATAATTGTGTGAGTAACAGAATATCCATTACATACATCAAATGGCTTCAAAGAACCCTTGAACATGACAACAAAATGCCCAACCCAAATGAGATATGATTATCTCATAAGGGTTTAGTATGAGCACGGACACGTCCACCACCTGAATTTGATGCCCAACATATTTAATGTCTAATGTTTGTGTTGAAATTATGAATATGTTGGGCATCAAATTCATTGTAGGGGAAAGTAGTTTCGTTGAATCGTTCATTTGAGTAGATTTTGGGAGTTTGTAATCAATGATTATATTAGAGGAGTAAAATTGGAACCTACTTTCTATCAAGATAATTCTTGGAGAAAAGACTAGTTTAAAAGAAAATGACAATTGAAAGATTTGGTTACATGTGTGATTAGAAATGAGGTCATGTGAAATTTTGTGAATGGCTACTATTAAACAAAATGAAGCTAGGGTTTTAAATGTGATGATGATGTTGATCTTCTAGGAGGCACTGGAAATCACAAGTCTATGAAGGAGAAGGGTGTTGTTTCTATGTGTTGGTTAGGTTGCAAGTTATGTGCTTTCTATTTTTGGTGATTTGTTATTTTGTGATAAGGATGCATCTATTGTGTTTCAAAGGATTATGATCAGGATTGGTGATGGGGACTTGTGGACACGAAGGATGGAACTAGAGGATAAATGTAACTTTGTGCAAGTTTGAAGGAAAACTTTTAGTGGTTTTGAAAGTGATGTATTTGGAAATAAACTATCTATTTTATTTATATTGAATGTTTAAAGCATGGTAAGCAAAACTGAAATATTCTTTTTGTGGTGTGAGATTGAAAGGATTGGAGTGCGTGTGAAATGATTTTAAAACATCACAATATCCTTAGCCTAGAAATTCCATTGCGCAAACATAATTTTTGTGATGTACTCTAGTATGAATATTGAATTGTGGAGTGATGACAAAATCAAAAAAAATCACAAGATGCATGGCTTGAAAAATGACATTTATGTCTATGAGAAAAAAAGAAGTGCAAACACAATAAAAAAAAGTCAAAGGCACCAAGGTTAAAGTCCTTTCCAAGGATTACATTTGAAATGTGCCATTCATTTGTTGGTTTATGATTCTAATTTTTTCATTTTTCATACATAGTTTTCAATTATGTGCTCAATATATATATATACATCTTGGTCCTATATAATATATTTTTTGCATCCATGAATAAATTGTTATTAGAAGCACATCTCAAATTTCATAAATTTTGAATGCCAAAAGCACAATAATGTGTTGCAAAAGCAAATTTAACTAATTTAAAGTTTTTTTTTGTCTTTTAATCATCAATATAATATCCTCTCCAATTTTGAAAGGGAATTGTCCACATGTGTTTTAAATTTACAAAAGGACTTTTGAAGCATCATTAGTTTACATCAAATTTTGAACATTGAAATTTTGCAAGCAATGAAACCTAAAAAGAAAAAATAAATTGACAATCCAATTTATTGTGCTCCCCTTTTGATTTTTTTAAAAAATTAAAAATAAATAAATTTAAGCACCATCCACACACACCTTGGCTCCTTTTATTGTGTTTGCACCAAAAAGTTATGACAAGGAACCAAACAATTTAGAAACTTGAAAACTAGCCTAGCTGAGGAGAGGGAACAATGAAAGCAAAAAGGCTATATTGTGGAAGGGTGTAATAAGTGACAATAAATTATTGAATCACATGCCTATGTGTGAAAAGAACACCAAATTCATAAGAATTTGAAATCTTGAAACAATTAAAATTGTCGTGATTATAGACTTAGAAGCAAAGAAGTTTGAAGAATATGATCAAAACTCAAGGTTAATTCCTTTGCATACGTTAGGATTTAGAATTTAAATTGGTCCTGGGATGGTAATTTGCATTCAAAAAGTCATAGTATGGCAATTATTGGGTGAGTATTACATTTTAAAAACATCTAGATGTTGGGATCTTTGGGAGGAAAATGTTAAGTGATGATAATTATCATCACAAACTTACCTCTAAGGAAAAATAACCATTGGCTAATTTTGAAATGAAATTCCAATGAAAAATATTATTACATAATGTTTTAATAAATTTAATTTACCGATGATAGTAGGAGTGTTTGATAACTACCTTCATTGTTTTAAGAGGAGAGTTAATTATATCCATTATTTTATGATTTATATGGTTTTTTTGCAAAAAGTTTCGTATGTTGCTTCTACATGACCATTCTAGTCATATGGTCGTCCCTAGACCATTCCAAAGACAATTCAAAAATAATTACCTCATTTTCAATCCTAACTACTTCATAATTTTTTTATTATATAACTACTTTATTTTCCTATTAACTTTCACAATAACTATTCCCCAGCTTTCCTAATAACCACCTCCATTTTATAACTACCTCATTCCTTTTTCCTATCCACCAACATGGATATATATATAATATACAAGTTATGTCTTTTCATGTCCATGAAATGTATATTAATTTAAATTAAATTTGACATTGACATAAATATATGAAAAAATAAGAAAAAATTAAGTAGTTGTGACATAGTCCTTGGTTCCTTTTAACACATTTACACCCAATGGGGAATCTATTTGGGCCCCCATTTTCTTTAATTGTTTGGTGTGGGAATTACATTTTTCTCTTGGTTATTTATTGAAGTTTAAAAAAGGAGTTGAAAAAAGATGTACTTGGAGGTTGTTAAAATATCGAAGGATTGTGTGTTTCAAAGAGGGTAAATGCCATGTGTGTTTTCTTTTGTTTGTTTTTATTTCATTTAGTTTTCCTTTAATATAAAATTTATAGCTTATTATTTTTTAAATTATTTTCTTCATAATTTTTTGTTAAATGTTAGTTATAACCATGGAAGGTAAAAGTAATGGTGGATAGAAACCTAAAATGCATAATTTGAATCACAACAGAATCAATTCACACATAAGATTTTTCAAGTTGCAAGAAAATATCAAGTTGTTAGCTAAAACAATCGACCATTAATATGTTATATCATGAAATGTTTCATTTGTATCCTCAATTCATATATGTTCAAATTCAATGTTAAAAGGAAATTAATTTTTGTTTGGTTTGTTTAAGCAAAATGGATGATCATGTGCATTTCATGGTTAACAAAATGTGTAATGTGTTTGTTCTTTCATGATTTGAAAACATCATGAACCATGTTGCTGGTTCAAAACATTGGCCATAACTTTACCTTTGACACACCCCCAAATTCCTTTATGGATTCAACTATGAATCCAAAAGGTGAACAATGGAAGGATAAAAAGTTGGGGCACGCTCCTTGGCTCATAACACTTTAGAGGTAGAGGGGCGTGTTGGAGCTTCAAGATGGGGATTAAAAAGAGTGACAAGTTAATTACTCACTTGGACCTGTACCAACCAAACAACAAGTTGATTAATGTGTAGTTAGAACACTTTTGGCACATGAATGAGCCACAGGCAAACACAAACTCACAAGACTCACCACGGCCCAAACTTGGGGGAAACCACCACCTTCCCCCTTATAGTATTATCTATGCTTGGCCATGGGGCCAACACCCAAATGTCATTTTGTCTCGGGACTCCCAAATTGAAGTCCCGAAATTCTCGAAATTAGGACTTCTGCAACTTTGGGGGGCTCATAACTTTGTGTGAATACCTTTGATTGAAGTGAAGTTTAAAGAAAAGTTGTAGCCCTTGTCAAGAGCTTTCCAACGGTATGTGGCATGCCACCTTCACACAAGGGAATTAGGGCGATTCCTAACTTTTAATGGTCAAAAGTTAAATTGCCAATTTGACTTCCGACCCTTCTTTTGGCCATAACTTATGTTTTAAGTATCCAACTGGGTCATGTGAGCCCATTTTAGACATCTACATTTTAAATAATTTTTCAATGGTATAAGGAACTCTTCAATCCAATGAGTTTTGACCTTTGCAATTACCCTATGAAAATTCGAGAGTCCATCGGGACTTCGATCGAGACTCCAACTCCCAAAGTGAAAGTTCACTTGAAAATGTGGGGGTTCATTTTCTCACACTTTCCTAAACTCCCGGGAACATGAAATGTGATTCCCGAGCTTCATTTTTGGCCCGCACCTTCACAAGCCCTTGTCTTGGTCACGAGCCCAAGTCCAGGGTTGCAATAACATTTGCTTATTAGGTAGATGTAAGTTAGGTGGCTCAAAAGCAACAAGAAACCTAGTCTCAAAAATTCATATAAAGTCCATATTTTAACATTAAAATAGAAATAAACATTAAAAACTAATGTTTAGTGGGCTTTCTATGATTATTAATCAATTAATAAAGTCCATATGAAAGGCCGCCCATGTAAAAAACTCTTTAACATACATGTTAGGGAGGAAAAATATCAATCCAACAAAAAATGACCAAGATTGGGACTTTTGAAAATAAAGTCCAAATCTTGTCATTCAAAAGTCCATAATTATTTGTTGGTTAAAATTTTTGTTGTAATTTTTTTCAATCCATATTTGTTTTTCCATCATGTATCATGTATAACAAAAAATGTATTTGAATGTTAATGTAAAACCCATATTATAATCCATATGTCCACTTTAAAAATCTACTACTATATGATTGGTGTATGCTTATTGAATTTCACCCCTCAATAAATATTCTTATTCAAGTTGGTAATCTTATCTCATAAATATTTTTATCAAATTGGTGATTTTACAATGCATTTGTGACATTTGAATAAAGTATATTTTGAAGAAAATCCATAAGGACCCAAAAAGTGAACTGCCATAACTTGCATCTACCCTATTTGTCTACTTAAACTATATATTCATTTACATTTCAAACATGGTATGCATTATAATTGTGTTCGTTGTAAATGTTTATGAATTGGTATATATGATTTTGATTAAGGTTGAATGGTTAGTCCTCGTGCTTTATAGTCCTTTTGATTGACATCTCATAATAGTTCTCCAACATCATTACCAATATCATTGCCAACATCATTGTTAGCATCATCATGTATGAATGACCATTTTTCATCCACATGGATGAAATTCAAAAAGGTTTCTTGAGATAATTTGAAATATTTTCATATGGAGGTATCCTTGAACTAGGTCCCCAAATGTGTGTATAAATAAAAATAATTTTCATCATTACTTTTAGTATGTTCAACACCTATTTGAAGTATGATCTTGCACCATAACTTTGTTTCCTTCATTTCAAGTTTATATTTTCGTACATTTTCTTAATAAAATTTCATTTTAATTTTTTTCTTACACATTTCCTGTTTTTTTATTATTATCAATGCTAAAGGGTAAAATCCTATATTCTAGTTGCTTAGTTAAGCTAGTAGGGCAACTTGACAATTGTAAGAATTATGAATACTAGGTTACCTTATTACTTCCATTAAATCAGGAAGTGATGTTAGTTTTAATTAAATTTTAGTTATTGATAGATTAATTTTCATCAAATGTAGGGATTTTGGATAAGATTTGGAAGAAAATGTTAATTTGTAGGAAGACAATGATGAGAGATTTAAAGGATAAGGGAAAATGAGGATGACCATTTTATTTTTCTTTAATTTTAGTTTCATTTTGTTATATTCTTTCACTAATAGTGGAAGATGTAAGTACATAATAATTTGGTACAATAATGAAAAAAATATGGTTTTGGGTTGAAATTTTAGAGAATGGTTTTTGTATGAGAATGTATATTTGTTTGACATTTTTTAGAAGGTAGTATTGGGAATATTTGGAGGAGGGAAGTTAAGAGATAGAAGGCCATCACGATAGCTAAATACTAAAGAGGTACAATAGTAGGAAACTTTAAAGTACTTATGGAACCATTTTTAATTTAGTTCAACCCACGAACTTATTGAAAACTTCTCACTTATTTTCTAATTGAAAAATATTCTATGTTAAGTGATAATTATGTTGTGGGGTAGAATTACCATTTGTAAACTACCATTTCTTTTTTTGTTCTTCTTTCATTGGTTTGAACAAATGTGTATTTTTCTTTCCTTTTTAGGACAAATATACTACTACATATTAGGTGATAATTTGTTACATGGTGTAACTACCACTTTAAGACCACCATTTGTATTCCTATTGGAATTGTTCATTTTTATTATATTAAAAAATAATTATAATACAAATATAATCCATTTGTTTTCTTTATACATTTAGTAATTACAAGGGCCACAAAGGTAAGCATTGGGTCCCTTGTTGGGAGTTATTTATAATTTTGTTTTCATGGTTGAGCTTACATTGAAACTTTTTTTGTGTCATTTGGAAATCTTGTCGTGGTGGTAATTTTTGTGCTCCAGACAAAAAACACTCAACTATGGGCATCAATGTTTCAACTAATAATACCAATTATTCCCTAATATTGAATTTAAAAATGGTGTTGGTCAAGTTTGAGTTTGCCATGCTCATATTGATAATCTTATTTTTTGCATAACCAAAACCCATGCAACTATTGCACCATCCTCTTCCATTGTTAATAAAACTCTTGTCCTAACTTTTAAAATTCGTGTTCTACCATTCAAATGATAAAATATAGAGGATAGGGGTATGTTCCATGACATGTTTGTTTTTTTTCAATGTTGTTGTCCCTCTCTCCAATACATCCATTGCTTCTTTTAATGATTAGTTTGTTTTTCCCACTCATTATAAGGGTTTTATTAGCCTTGTTGCTCTCTGTACATAGTTTTTGGTTCATGTTGCACATTTTCCTTGTTTCAAGCTTATTGTTCTAGCATGAAACTTGTTTGGCCTCATAACAGCCCCATGCCTCCTAGGCCCATCCTCTAGCAAGTGGGTGGTGTGTTCTAGACCTATGAAGGGTATGTTAATAGACAAGATTAAATTATATTAGTCTACAAAATCCTCCCCCTCTAAATTATAATATGTTGTCAATGTGTAAGCTCTAGGTGTGAATTTCAATGTGCGAAAAACTATAGCTTGCTAAAATATGCTTTTGTTTGAACTTATTGTCTACTATGTGAAACTACATAATTTTGGATCCAACTATAATATGACAAATTCTTGTATTTTCCTTGTCATCCTTGTTTATGTAAGTAAGCCTTATCTATTCTCTTTTTGGACTTGTTTTGGTTTGTCATCATTTACTTTAGCTCTCAAAACAATGGCACTAAGAATTTTTTTTTATAAAAAACATTGAAACCAAAGTTTGATATTTTTACTAGATCAAATGTGCTAAAAACTTTGAGATTAGGAATTGGAGAAGTGGATGTTTGGTTGTAATCAGCTTTGCTTAATTAACTTGTAAATGTGTTGATTTCTTTTGGTGGGGATGAAATGTTTACAAAATTAGCGAGAATTTGCAAGGTGTGATTTTCAGGATGATCATAAATGTTTCAACCTATAGTATCCAAAGTCAAGGTTCTTTTTTCTTATGTTTAATTGTCTTGTTTCACATTTAAACATGGGAACACATTTAAAAATTTTGCACATTTATGTTCAATTCATTTTTTATCATTAAACCAATTATCCCCATCACTAAGTAATAGATTAACTCAAGTTGGTACAAGTGGTTTCTAAGATTAAACTAAAACACACCCAAAACCAAAAATAACTAAGCCCCCTATCACCAAAACAGAAGGGGAGATGATTTTTGGTGTGGAAATCCCTAACATTGTGAATACAAACTCAACAAGGTTTGTTGAAATTTTCAGAAAGCAGAAAGAAGGTTACAACAAGTATTATTTCTAAACTTAAATCCTTCCAGCCAAGTAAATTTTGTTATTTTAGTTCTATGGACCTCAAAGGATCAAACCTTTATCGATTTCCTTTCAAGAATTCAACTAATTGTTAATGAGTGTGGCAACTCATCTTTCATCAACAGAATCCCCACAAATGTTACACCACACCATTACATAGTTTCTTTGAAAAGTTGGATAGAAATTATGAACAAAGTATATAGATGTGATCATTCACACATCACAATATCCTTTAGTCCCAAAATCCCTAGAACCCCCACTATATCATAGGCATTCTCTTTTCAAAGTAAACCACATTACACGTTCACATTAAAACCCCCCCAAAAATTAACAAAGATGATGGTTGCCACTATAATTGCTCCCAAAATCTTAGACTCTTTCATCATTTCCCTTGATCTGGTCCCTAAGATGTAAACACTAAACCTCCTATTTCCTTCCTAACATTCTTGGCACAATGGAAGATCAAGCACCAGGTTCAATAGAAGAAGAAGTCTAGAGGGACTTCTGTCCCCAATTGATTATTATGAAAATCCAAACAAATTCCACACATCCTAACTAGCAGAAACATGAATTTAGTTTCTCCCCCACTTGCAAAAAAAATTCCCCCCTTTTCTCATTCTCAGCTAGCTTCATATAGCTTTTTCTTGTCCACCTCCCCTCATTCCCTTGAAAGCTCAGCACTAATCGTCCACAAGAACCGTGATTCACACTGCCCATAAAGATTGTCCATTGAGCAGCCATGATCGCGCTCCATCACTAAATCCAGCTCACCAAAGCCATTACACAATGACCTACAAAACAACAAACCGAACCAAAAATAGAAAAACAAGTAATTAAACTTTTCGACGTTCTTGAAACACCATAGCTTTGGCGTCATGTGCCACAAAGCTAAATTAGGGTTTCTCCTCTCATCCATAGAAAATGTTGGACATTGTTTTTAGGTCACACCCCTTCTTTTGCATTTGTTTGATTTTTGGTTAGTTGGACACATTTGTGTGGTCACTTCAACCCCCTTAACAAAACATTATCACACAATAATAGTGGTCGCTATTTTTTTTAATTGCCCACATTTACACCTATAACCAAACACAAAAGAAACCCATTTTGGCCTTGTTTAAAAAAAAATTGAACACATCATAACCCATTGTAACCTTGTGGAAAAAAACCCAAACACATTTTAAAAATTGGGCATTTGGTAATAGATGGTAATTTACACAATGGTTCACTTATGAACATGTAATTGCCGACTTCAGTTTACATTATCAAGGTGTTTGAATTACATAAATTTGAATTATTCAACATAATAAGCTTCTTTTCTTTTTGAAAACTTTGACAAAATTTTAAAAATTAATTTGTGATGAAGACACCAAGGTACTACATTATTACACATTAGACTATTATTTCAATAAAAATAAGTAGGAAAACACGTTCAGACCATCAAATTCAACAATCCCAGTGGCTTGGAAAAAAAATCTTCACACCTACATAAAGAACCACCATCATTTTCCCTTTGTATCTTTCTATTGTTTGTTAGGCATAACCTCATATGAGATCTTATGACTTTCATAAAATCCCAATTACTGATCAACAAAACTTACAATTTGTAAGGGCCATGTTTTTAAAAAATAAAAAATAAAAAATTTATGTAGGCGAAGGGTCTACATTTAAATCCTTTGTGGATCTTTGATAGAATGTCATGAAGCTTAAATGTAGATCCTTCTTCTATATACTCATTAACCCTATTTTGCTAAATATTGAAAATAATGATCTTTGAAATTCTCACAAACCTACCAAACCTTATTACACATTTGATTCTAAATTCACTCAAGATAACCAAGGAAAAAAAAATTCAAACACCAAATCCAACAATTTCATTGGCCATAACATTTATTTTTCAACTCTATTTTATTCAACATTGAAAATAATGATCTTTTCTACCATTTCCATCAGTGCTTTAAAATTCTCACAAACCTACCAAACCTTATTACACATTTAATTCTTAGTTCACTCAAGATAACCAAGGGAAAAAAATTTCAAGCACCAAATCCAACAATTTCATTGGCCATAATATTTATTTTTCAACCCTATTCTACTACATCACAAACTTACAATATTGTGAAATTTCAATAAATTTCATGCGAAAATTATAAAAAATATGTTTGTGCAACATCCATGGGCTTCAAAGTGTAAACCTGACATGCAAAATATACATATTATTTCTATATAAATGATATTTTTTAAACTTGTGATGTTTTGATATGAAATATACATGATTTACATTTTAATCAAATCTGTGCAATTATTATGATGTAATTTTATATAAAACCATGCAATTTTTGTGTATTAAACATGAACATTCATATATATCATTCAAAAACAATGTTTCATCCATTCAAATATTTAAAATATTAAATATGTACAAATATCATTCATATTAACCATAACACGAAATTTGTACGACTTTTGTACAAACTTACGAAAATTGAATTTCGCACAAAAGTTGGATGAACCTATGAAACCTAAAAGATTTATGATGTAAACATTGAAAATAATGATCATTTTTACCATTTCCATTGGTGTTTTGAAATTCTCACAAACCTTACCAAACCTTACAATATATTTAATTTTTAGTTCACTCAAGATAACCAAGGAAAAACAAAATTGAACACCAAATCCAATAATTTCATTGGGCATAACATTTATTTTTCAACCCTATTCTACTAAACATTGAAACTAATGATCCTTTCAATCATTTCCACCAATGTTTTCAAATTCTCACAAACCTACCAAACCTTACTACAAATTTATTTCTTAATTTATTCAAGATAACCAAGGGAAAAAAAAATTCAAGCACCAAATCCAACGATTTCATTGGCCATAACATTTACTTTTCAACCCTATTCTATTAAACATTGAAAATAATGGTCCTTTTTGTCATTTCCATTGGCGTTTTGAAATTCTCACAAACCTACCAAACCCTATTACACATTTGACTCTTAATTCACTCAAGATAACCGAGGGGAAAAATTCGGAGCACCAAAGCCAACAATTTCATTGGCCGTAACATTTATTATTCTTCACATGTACATAAAAGCCTAGTCAGCACCCTCTGTATATTAATTAGTACCGTAGAAATACTATAATTCCCTTGTATACAGATACTGTACACAGACAGGGTTAAAAAAAAGTTAGTGAACCGTTTCTTGGTAGTCTTGGGTATTAGGGTTCAACACTTGAGAGGAGAGTAGGGGAAGAGCAAGAAGAAAGAAGAGAAACAAGGGAAAGAAGAACACTGGCGGCGGAGAGGATGGTGCGAAAAGAGGATACCGTGAGGCTCATAAGCGCTGAGGGTTACGAGTTCGTTATAGAGCGGGAGGCGGCGCTGGTCTCCAACACGTTGAAGAATATGTTAACTTCAACTGGTGCGTAAATCAAATCCTTGACTCGATTTCTACTGGCTTTCTCTTCTTCATCATCATCATCATCATCATCATCATCTGTGGAGATGGTATGCCCTATGTGAAGCTCCTTAGATCGTTGCTTTCTTCTCTGTGTTTTTATTGACTAGAGTTTTGCAGTTTTTCACAATTTGTTTCCTAGTCGTGTCGTGTGTATTACTACTTGGCCGGGAAATATGTTCCTTCACTCCATTTTTCTTCTTCACGTTTCTCGGACTGGATTAGGGTTTGTGTGCAGGTGTGCGTCTGTTTGTATATGTATTTTTTCCCTCTTAAAGGAATATATTGCTTGGTTTTCCTGTGTGTGAAACGTGAATTGATCATATCTCTTTTACGATTCTGCTCGTTGGTTGACATCTCATATGCAATTGAGTTTTGCAATCTGCCTCTAGGGTTCTGAAAATGGGAGGGAATTTCTCCAGGTTGTAGCTCTTCTTCTTCTTATATCATCAAATGCCCATGCCCTGTATTTGTTATCCATTTGGTTATGTCCAGAGAGATTGAGCTTGCAAAACTCTGAAACTATGGACAATTTGCACGATCCCTTCAATTTCTTTCTTCTGGAGTCTGGACACTGGTACTATAAGGTAATTTTGGGAGACTTTTTCCTGTGATCATCAGGTCCTTTCTTTGGAGAGGAACATATAAACAGAATCATTGAGCTGATGTCCTGTTGTACAGGTAGTTTCACGGAGACTCAGTTGGGAGAAGTGAGGTTCCCAGAGATCAGTGCACCGATTCTTGAGAAAGTATGCCAGTACTTTTACTGGTCCTTGCAATTTGCTAGGTTAGTCTCTTGCTCCAACTCACTAGCATTTGGAGTTGTGAAATAATGCACATTCGGTTGGGGGGCAAGAAGGGGGGGGGGGGCTGTGTGTGGGTGTATGATTAGGTTTAAATCAGGAGGGAGTGCTGAGCCCTCTATTGAAAGGTTTTGTAAAAGGGGATGAAGCATCAAGTACTTGTAGAGGTAGCACAATGGAGAAAGATTATATATAAGCAGGGAAGGAAACGGACACTGATGACAAGCTCGGTTACATTTCTGTGCAGTGGCAAGGAGACAGAGTTCCACATTGATCCAGAAATGACTCTTGAGTTGATGATGGCTGCCAATTACCTTCACACCTAATATCTCTCTTCCTCTCTCTCTCTCTTCATTCCAATCGGTCCCCCTTCCTCTTTCTGTTACATCCCTTCATTGTAAAATATCCATAATATCTCATTTGTCTGTGGAAATTGTCCATCCTGCCATGACACTGACTTATGGCTTTTTTTAATACCCAGGCTTCTGACCTCCTTTCTGCTTAGGTCAGTTATGCACTGTTTACAATGAACCTGTGTACCTGGTAGGGACAAGCTAAACTGAAATGAAGCTTGCCCTCGCAAGCTTGCTATAGCTTGAATGAGGTTACCAGTGACTCTTTGGTTAGCTGCATCTCTTAAGTGTTAGCCAACATCATGACTGAGTTTTCCTGTCATTTCTGGAAATCCAACAGAAAAGCAAGAGAAACTCAGGATGCAGATGAATGTATAATTGTTTGCCTGAAATTTTTGGCAGATTGTTATACAATTGTCTACATTCACTGACAGTGGCTATCAAAGTCAGTGGGGAGGCATAGCAGCTCATCACTACTATCGATGATGAAGGTGATGGTCTGATACTTTGTAAGTAGTACTTTTGACTGCACTCATTCTTGGGGCTTTAGGTTTGGCTTTGGCGGATATGCTGGATCCATGACCTTCAAAATGGTAGTGGGATTTTGCTCTGCAATCTTGTAGATATGTCTACCGTAACACTGCTGTATTTAAACCTATTTAGAAAAGTCTTTTTTTTCGAACACTACTGTATTTAAACCTGTTTAGAAAAGTCTTTTTATTTGGGTTGATACTGCACTTCTTGTGGCATGCTGTTTCTTTCCCTTGGTACTGTGCAGTGTTACTATGGTCACATGGAAAGTTGATTTTGTCTCAGAGTTTTAATGGTCAATGGTGCATGAATTTGAGAGACTTGGAAGGGGAGAAATAGCTTCAGAGCATTTGCAGTCTCTTGTCTCACCATCTTTGGAGCAGCAACTTGGTTCTTGCATTTATTTGAGAGTATATGAGGTAACAATGGGTTTTTTTTTCAAACATCTTTTTTCTTTATCAAATATGTGTCGGTCCTTTTCAAAATTGAAAAGGATCTTAACATCATTAATGATTATAAAAGAAAAGGCACTTGAAATTGGTAAAAATTCATTTTAAATTATACTCAAACATATTTATTTCAAATGTGTTTTTGACTCTAAAACTTATGAAATTTGAAAATGTGTTTTTAACCAAAGTTATTCAATTTTTTATTATTTAAAGCATGGATGCATTACATGTAAATGATATAGACCAAGATATACTTTAAAATAGTTATATTTAAAACACAATTGTAAGTCGAGCATGAAAAATGCAAAATTTAAGAAAATTGACCAACAGAGAAATGCCATGTGTCAGATGCAGTCTTTGAAAATGACTTTAACCTTGTAGCCCATGGCTTTTTTTAATGTGTTTGCAACATGTATGTGAATTCTCTCTTAAATTCAATGGATTGAAATGAAAATAAAAATTTATATCATAACTTTTAAACATTTACAAATTGTGAAAAATAACATTGCATATTTATGGAAACACTAAAAATGATCAAAGGCAAGCATAGATTGATGAGATGTAGACAAAATACCATCATCTCCCTTCCATGCTTATAGGGTACAATGTACATTGTGATGATACAATGATATTGGATAACATTACAATGTTTGAGATTATGGCATTGATAAATGTTTTATAACATAGTAAAACTATTTCAATCCAAAAATTTTGTGCCAATATCCTGCACTAATGCAAAGTTTTTTCCTTTTGGGCAAAACTAATACAATTTATGTTGTGATACTTTATTGGGGTCCCAACGCATGTAGTGAATAGAATTATTTTCATTTTTTTGAAAGCTCATTTATTGAATATATGAAGTTATTGAAGCCCTAAATAACTAGATCAGTACATATGCCCTCTTCCTTATAATATATTCTAGAATTATCCACAAGGGCCACATTAAAATGATATTTTCCTCAAGAGTCTCAAATTGGATTCCAAAATTGGGACACATAATGATTCCCAAATTACCCGAATCTTTGGAATTCATTATAATTCATCCAAAACAAGTCTATTGTGAACATGCAACCCCTTAATTTTGTAAATTTTATCAAATATTTTTCAATAGGTTAAAAATCACTTGATTTGGAAGTGATTTAATCCCTTAAATGGCTTTTTGAACATTTGGGATTATTGAGGATCCCAACTCCCAAAGTCGTAGTTCATCCCAAGTTTTAAGGATGTCTTCCCTTTATGCCTAAAGGATTACCACTTTGCATGGAGTATGTTTCCCTCACCTTGCATTCTATCTTTATTCCCAAATTTATTTGTTGTAATACTTTAGCCTTGGTCATGAACCCCAGGCTAAGGTCAAGACATAATTAATACAATAAATTAATTGAAGGGTGCTTCCAAATTATTATTATTATTATTATTTTCAATGAGCCAACTTTTTGATTAGACCATCACAAAAAAATGTTCTAAAATTTTGGAAATTCATTTTTTAAAACATTCAAACTAAACATATAACTCTCAATATTTGCCTAGATCTGTATGGGTTCCAAAATGAGTTGATATAATTGGGAACATGTTGGTGAACACAATGGGAACAAAAAATGCAAAACATCCATATTTTGATGGAAAAAAGTCAGATGTCACCATATTTAGACATTGAGTTCCTATTGCTCACCAACTAGGCAATAATCTTTTTAAAATCTTTTTTAGTGTCTGACCTTTAGCCAAATCTGGCTCATTCCTCTTATGGATGGTTGCCATTCAACCTACTTGACAAAATGGAAAAAAAAAAAAAAAAAAAAACACACGACGGCAACACCAAAAAAGAAAGGGTGCTATGGCTG
>Ga0116227_10006239_pt1 | contig 24334 bp, 18 predicted proteins | sample S1TSphgellanicum_FD_89693 | JGI IMG/M metagenome (GOLD analysis project Ga0116227, IMG submission 89693) | Host-associated microbial communities from peat moss isolated from Minnesota, USA - S1T2_Fb - Sphagnum magellanicum MG | ecosystem: Host-associated > Plants > Peat moss > Unclassified... | reverse complement strand
ACAACACTTTGAGGGGTAGAGGGGCGTGTTGGAGCTCCGGGATGGGACTAGGAAGAGTTGACAAGCTTCACTCACTCACACGGGCCTGCACACAACCCACACAAAGTGGTTAGTGCATAGTTGAAGCACCCTTGGTACTAGACGAGCCACGGGCAACATGGACACACAAGACTCACCACGGCCCGGACTTGGGGGAAGCCACCACCTTCCCCCTTATAGTATACTCTGTAGCTCTCCACGGAGGCTACATCCAAATGACTCTTTTTCCCGGGACTCCCGAGTGGGAGTCCCGAAATCCCGCCAGTTGGGACTCCCATGACTTTGGAGCCCCATAACTTTGCGAGCAGACCTCTGATTGAGGTGCGATCTGAAGCAAAGTTGTAGCTCTCATCGAGAGCTTTCCAACGATATGTGACACGCCCCCTGCAGCTAAGTAAATCGGGTCAATTCCTGACTTTTTCTGGTCGGGAGTCAAATTGATAGTTTGACTCCCGGCCCTTCTTTTGGCCATAACTTGTGTTTCAGATGTCTGAATGAGCAATGCGAGCCCATTTTAGACATCTACGTTTCAAGATCTTTCCAACAATATAAGGAAAGCCACAAGACATTAAGGTTTGACCTCTGTAATAGCTCTTTGAAGTTTCGGGAGTCCACCGGGACTCCATTTCCCAAAGTGGGAGTCGCCTTGGGAGTGTGAGTGTTCACTCCCTCACACTTTCTTACATTCCCCGGAGTAGGTGATGTGACTCCCGGGCTCCCTCTTGGCCCGCACCCTTGCAATGCCTTTGCCTTGACTCTTGGGCTTCCTTCCTTTTGGCCCGCAACCTTGTAAGCCCTTTGCCTTGGTCGCGAGCCCAAGGCTAGGGTTGCGACATTATTAATTTTTTACGAAGAGACCAAAATTTATAATATATTAATTTAAATTTAACTCTAATTTGTTTAGGTTTAAATAAAGTTAGCCTAAGTTTAGCCTTGAAAAACCTTGACTAACTTTGATTTGGCCTAGGTTTAACCTTAACTAATCTAAATTAGCTTGGGTTTTACTTAGCTCAACCTTGATTATCTTAAGTTTAATTTATATCTAACCTTGGATAATTTAGGATTTAGTTAACCAAATTTTAGCATAGGTTTAATGTCGGTTAACCCAAGTTTAACTTAGGTTTAGCCTAATTCATTCTAAGTTACCCTTGTTTTAACTTTGGTTTAATTTTGGTTAATTTAGGTTTAGTATTTGCTAGTTTGATTTTAATCTAAGTTTAACTTTGTTAATTTAATTTTAGCCCATGTTTAATTGAGGTTAGGCCTAGGGTGTAATCTTAATTAACCTAAGTTTAACCTGGTTAAATTTTGGTAAACATAGTAATGAAAAAATAACAAGAAGAAAAATAAGTTTTCCAATTTACAAAACATTTTTTTTTTCCTTTTTTTTCCCTCTTTGGACCCCTCCTACTTTCAAACCTCATAACTTTCTTATTTCATATTAATTTTAAATGATTAAAAATGTTATAAGGGCGCCACTTGAAGTTCTACAAATCATAATTGATTTCTAGTAACAACATAACAACATACAAGGAATTTTTTAGGTGTTTGGGAATTGACATTTGTAATGTTTAGTGGTTTTTTTTTTTGAGTTTTTGACCCCCTCTACTTTGGGGGGCCATAACTTTTTCAATTTTATTCCCTTTTTGACCATTTTTAATGCTCCAAAAGCACCAATACAAGGGGTTCAAGTTTTGTTTGGACACTAGAAACATTGGAGCCCTCTTGTTGGATCTGGCTTGCCTTGAATGTTTAAATGTTATAGTTACAACTCAATTGTAACTTAATTTGCAACAAAGGAACAATTAAAAATTCAACCCATATGTTTTGTCTTCGAATCACATATTACAAACTATATAAAAAAGGTTTTTTCTTTTATATTCTCACATTAAAATACAAGTGTCATTTTGGGATGAGTTCAAAAAAGTTTAACCTAAAGGCAAAACATAAACTTAAAAAAATAAATTCATGGCTATTATTTAATTCACTTAGTCTTGTGTTTTCCTACCTACTTACCTACCTATGTAAATAAGTAGGTAAGTTCTAGGTAAATACATAGGTATGAAGGTCTTAAGACCCACCAACCTACCTACCTATGGTTATGTACGACCTACCTAACTACTAAAAGAGATATATATATATATATATATTTCTAAAATATAATTAATATGCCATGTGCAATTTTTTATTGTGCCACATGCCACAATCTTGGACCATCATTAATAATCATAATGAACGATGGAAATCAATATTTCAAAAAAATATATATATTTATGTTAAAAAATCTTCATAGTGCCATGTGTCAAATTTTAATAGATGGATGATAAATCAATGATGTCAACATGACAACATGTGTGTAATTATAATGGAGTTGCATAATAATTGAAAATGAATTGTTTTAACTAAATTGCAATTGAATTACAATGAATTGCACCATATATACAATGAGTTGCAATTTTGTAGTTCATGCAACTTGTCCATTAACATTCACAACATATAAATATAATGAATTGCAAGGCTAGTTACGAAACATTCTTTTTTTCATAATGAAACTTAGGTTTAGCCTTAGTTAACCAAGGTTTAACCAAATTATTAAACTTAAATTTAGCTTTGATTAACTTAAGTTTGACCTTAGCTACCTTAATTTAACTTAAATTCAGCTTGATTAGCCTAGGCTTAACTTAATTTTAACCTTGTTTTATTGTAGGTTAACTTAAGCTTAACCTATGTTAACCTACGTTTAATTAATATTTAATCTCAATTAGTTTAAGTTTAAATTATGTTAACATAGGTCAACCTAATTTAGCCTAGATAACCTTAAGCCTAATTAATTAGGGTACATAGGTTTTTTTTACTTAAGTTGTATAAAATTATTGCATATACTTTTATTATGGGTAATTTTGTTACCTAAATAAAGTTATGATGCAATGGTTAAGAAGTTGAACCTTAAAAGTGGTGGTGAGGCATTCAAATCTTCACATTTGCAACCTAGGTAAATGGCTTAATTGATTTATGTTCCTTGTGTAGGTAGCCCACATAGGTTCTAAACCTATGTTTGTTATTTAACTTAAGCAACCTAAGTTAGGCTTCCTAAGCTAGGAGGCCTAGCTTAAACCACCTAGGTTAGGTCACCTAGCCTAAGCCTCTTAATCTAAATCATTTAGCTTTATTTGATTAGGTTGTTGCTACCATATGGCATCACACAATTGTGCCCAAAAAATTCATATGTTAACTCTAGGCTGCCATGTGGTAGTTTGTAAGTGGTTAGTAAGTTCTTCAATACAACCTAGCTAGGTTGCCATGTGAAATTTCCTATTCAAATAAATGATAATGAAAAGGTGCATTAGTTTGGAAGTGGAAAGTTGAATTAATGTTTTGGTGACATTTTTTATTAGTCCACATCATCTATTTCAAGACTTTAATATATATATTTTAAAAATAATAGTTCAATTACTTAATGAAACATGTCATTGTCCAAAATGACCAAACATGTTTCACAAAAAACGTCTCCATCAACTTATATTTTTGCACTAAAACCAACTTGGTACAAAAATAATGGAAATTTTCATTTCAACTATTATCTTATTAGATTTTGATAATGGAAAAGGGCAAGATTTCTTATTGTGTTGTATATGCTTTAAGTCCCATATCATGTCAAAACTTTAGCCCTTTAAGTTTGAATTTTTATTTGGGGATAAAATCCCCTTGTTTAATGTTATTCTTTCTAGTGCATCTATAGCCCCATGGATGTTGCTTTTTCTATTGATTGTTTTGGTGCAATTCCCATGGTTGTTCCTTTTGTTATGGAATCTAATTGCATAATCTTGGACCTTGTTTTGGCAAAAAAAAACATTGAGATCTAGAAAAAGAAAAAGAAGGCTTATGAGTTGAATAGGCATTTCCAAGATACATGGACAATAAAACTACTATGGGTAGAGTTTGTCTTAAGTTTTGATAGAAATGTCATTGAAGTCTTATGTAAGGTTTGCACTTAGATTAAGGAAAGAGGTAAACTCCTTATTCCCAAACTAGGTTTTCTATAAAAACATGTAGGTTGTTGTAAGGCTTGTTATCCATGTTAGGGGTTAAAAAAGGAAAGCACAATTTCATGAAAAATGACATTCATGTTACCAATGAAAAGTTGTATTTTGTTGAAGGTCTAAAAATAATGTTGTAGCAAGTCACTATGGTGCAACTTAAATTGAAAGGAAGAAAAAACTAGTCCAATTTGCTTTGATTTTTCATTAGCTCAATCATGGTTGCCTCATGACAAAATATACAACCACACATAAATTGTTTGTGCAATTGAATATTCATAATAATCCCATGAAACATTGGTTTGATGGGGCATGTTGGGAGATGGCAAATTGTATGTGCGAGCAGGTTTTGAAAAAACTCAAAGTGTTGTGGTTGGAGGCAAGTTTGTCTTTTTAAAATGCAAATGAAGCAACTACTATTAATATCAATATCAAATATTAGTTCATGTATGTGTGATGTAACCATGGAAAATAGTGTTTGTCCTTTTCAGTTTTGATTGTGTTTTGAAGGCGATAATATATATAACTTACTCCTTGCCATTACCCCACCCCTTATGCAACAAAGGCCAACTAAAAAGGAGGTATAGGAAAGGTTCATTTACTTTGGTGTAGTAGAGTCTTTTTTTTCAAGGCTATTACATTAAAATGACATGATAACTAAGGGAGAAACATGTTCCTTGCATGATGGGGCAACATTGTATGGATTGTAGGACAAACCTTGCCATGCAAATTTTGTTTAATTTACCAATGGTGATCAAGTTGGAGGATTTGTTTTAATCATTGTACTTTTACTTTTCAAGCTTCTTTAAATGACATTGTAATTCAATAAGCTTGTTGAAATTGTGAAAACATTAGGAATTAAGATCTTGAAAAATGTCAAGACTCAATGGATATCAATTTTGGAGTGTTTGAATTGAATCATGGCACAATCTAAATTTTGATTGTGAAAATGTCAAAAGACAACCCTATAATTGTTCAAACAAGGTTGAATCTTGACCTTCTTTGTGATACTCAAACATTGCTAACCATGTCTTGTGTGTTGCCATTGTCAGAAGCAATCAATGCCTTGATCAAATTTGTTCAAAGAAGGCATGTCTTCATTTGTGATTTTGTGGTAGTTGTACAAATATGTCAAGTTAATTTTTTCATGATGTTGTTTGATCCTATGATTAATTACCAATCCAAACATTTTCAAATCTTGTGATGTTGTAGACAACAATTTTGACACCATCACCCAAGATTAGGTTATCGACCTAAACATTGTGTAAAAATTGTGGCATTTCACATAGTTAGTCGTTCATACCAAGCTCATGTTTTCATTGGAATTGTTGGGGTTAATCAATTAGTGTGCAAAGATGTTTCCTAAGCATCCATTGCACAAATGAAAGCCCAATGTTCTACTGTTGTTGACATGTTTATCATGTAATTGGATAAGCATTTTGTGCATTTTGAATTGATAAATCCATAATTTTGGATGCAACTTTATGCTGATTTCTTTTTTGATTTGCATCTTAATGTCATTAAGAAACATTACTATCAATTGAAAAAGGTGAAACCTTCATTGGATCAAGTTGTAGAACCTTGAAATGCTAATCTTTTCGACTTGCAACAACCATGTTTAAATTCTTTATGAACACACTAACACCCAAGGCCATTAGAAGTTGAAAAGATCAAAAAATGTGGATTGGTGCTATCACTTAAGACCTTGTGTTCACTAGATTTTTGTGACCTTGTCTTTTCATGATTTGGACAAACATGATGATTATGTTCACTTCATCATGAATTTTACTAACATTTGGGTGTGATAGAAGGGATTTTGAATTGTATTGGGCAAAGTCTGATATCAAATCAGGGTTCGTTTCTCCTTCAAAAGATTGGTGTTCCAATTTTTTAGGCTACACAATTTCAATGCTACTTTATACGATTCACTTACAGTAGATTACTCCTTTGTTATGTGCAATGTAATCACATTCAATGCACTAGTTTTTCATGTGGTTGCTAGTTGAACTTAATTTTGTGAAAACTAAATTGCCACTTGAACTTATTTTGAAAAAGTCATGTATGCCAAAGACTGAGTCAACAAATGACCTAGAAACCACCTATTGTTATGCCAAAAACACAATAGGAGCCACTTAAGCACAGAGAAGGACAAAATAGTTGACACTTGTGCACACTGTAAAATTCATTGAAAAAAAACACTGGCATGAATGAACAATGGGTGTATATTCTGAATCATGTAAAAAGAATGGAAACTGGGTGTATATTCTCAACCATGTCAGAGTTGATGGATGATTAAACCCTAAACCCTAAACCCTTTTGTCCATATGACTGAACTGGCTCTTTCTGTCCTTGGGATACAAGTTCACTGTGGGAGGGAGATTTGGACAGATCTGATCAGTTAGCGGAGGTGAGGAAGGTGGCAGCGGTTGGAACTTGCAGTCTATTTCTAGTGCATGCAAACATAGTTTTGGTGATCACTCATTAATGCACACTTGGCGCAATAGCCATGGCAATTGCTGTCCCTCCCCCAATAGCCAGGGCACCTTTCCACAACACCCACCCACCCACCCACCCACCCATGGCAAACTTCTTCTTTCTTTTTTTAATTATTAAAAAATGAAATAAAAAGAATTTACTACCCAGGATGCATCCATGGCCATGAAACCCACCCTCACTTCATTTGACCTCCCATGTGATTTTTAAAATACAAAAATCAAACAAAAATTTGAAATCCCATGGGTGTGTTGTGGAAGGGTGGGTGCCTTGGCTATTGGGGGAGGGACAGCAGTGGCCTTGGCTATTGTGACCAACCCAATAATGAGTGATCACCAAACCCACTAAGTTTGCCCACTAAAGGTGCATTCACACTTGGTGTTAGGGACTCTAGTGTTGAGTCCATTATCATCATACTAGTCACTTAAGACTTAAACTTACTTATCATGAAAATTTTATGTTAAACTATAACATTCACTTAACTTTAAGCTATTGCCCATTTAACATTGGGTGCCACCTAGGATGCCACCTAGATTTACATTTAACATTGATTTAACATCAAGTGTGAATGCACCATAATTGTACTCACAGCATTGTTTTGGTGTCACTTCACACAATTTGCAGCCTCTAAAGTTAGGTCGTTTGGCAAAAGGCTGGTCACAGACTGAGTCCATGGGATTTTGTTTTGTTTTGCCATGGACTTTTTCTTGCTTCATTCACTACTAGGCTACTTGTGCAGAGAGTACTTGGGTGGCACTCCTCATTTAGCGTACCTAATCTTTTTTCAAAAATACCATGTTTATGGTTTGTATACTTCAAGATATTATTGAATAGATAAATTAGTTTACATTTTATTTAATGCTTTGTAACTAGTACCCTATTTTCTGCACCTACCACTCAGCAATTTGTTTTGGCTGGCAAATTTTGGCTTGGAAAGAGAAATGAGAAAAAAAGAAGGAATTGATTTTGGGGGGTTTTCAATTGTCAGAACTCCAAAATTAGGTAATAAAAATCATTGGATTTGTATATTTGGTTCTAGTAAGTAGTCGAAAACTTTTTTAAAAGATACTTTTAAAAAAATTATTTTCATATTTCATGTGTATTGAAATTTGGCTATATTAAATATTCTAATGGATGATTCCTACTTTGGCTATATCACAAAATTAGGGGTGCAGGGGGACACACTACGAGTCATCCAAACCAGAATTTTCTTTAGTGCAAAATTTGGCCAAGATGAAAAATATATAAAATATAAGAAGGAATATTTCTATCACAATATTCTCTTTTTTTCTGAACTCGCTGATGTTGTAATAATTTTTTTGTCACTCTGGTTTTTAGTTTGGTAGCATTTTCTTTAATTAATTATTTTACTATTTAGACAAGCTTCTAAAAGCGCATTTCCATTTAATGTTAAATCCGTAGTAAGATGCTAGCCAATGATGCAACATCAGAAAATTGAAAAAAATATCACTCCTCACAAGTGGCGCTCCACAAAGTCTATGCGTCCATTGAGAGAAGGAAGAGGCACAATCTGGCATTTTAAGCTGCTTGGTGGGAGAGTCGGATTAAATAGTTCCACAAGTGTAACTGCAATGTCATGATTCCATACATAGTTGCACAACGACATTAAATGGGGCATGAAGGAAAAATTAAACAAAACCGTGTGGCATATGGCCTTGTCCTATGGCAGAACATGGGAAGACTTGGCGGAGGACACTGAGAACATGATAACTTATAACTTTACTTGTGTTATTAGTGAATTAATATATGCATGCACTAGGTACTACTTGCATTTAATTCACATATTTGACACAGTCATGAATGAATGTAGCTCTAGGAATGAAACCCTGTCAAACTTTATAAAAAGAAAGCACCCCCAAAAATGGTGAGAAGAAGAAACAAGGGGCAAAGTTCAGGCAAGCCAACAACCCAAAAGAGGCGGGCCACGAGGAAAGGGAACCACTAAGAACTGAACCCTCCACCAGTTGCATGAAGCATATCAACTGAAGAGAGGGCAGGTAAACCCCATAAAACTTCAAGCCTAGATGAACCCTCCCCTACAGTAACTCACATTAATTGTAGGAATTAATGTGAGTGAGATTAATGTTCTCATCAAACTTCTGAAACTGGTTTGGCTGCTCAGACCTATCTGCTAGATAAAATTAGAAGTGCAGCAGTTGGCAACATTAAAACCTCACACACCTACTACATCACAAGCTTTATTAGAAGACCTCTCTCTCTATGTGTGCAAATCAGTTCATTATTTTTTCCATTTTCAGTTATAGCAGCAAATGCTATGCCAAGCATTTGTACCCAGTGCCAGACTTGCGCATGGCAAAATGTAGTTAGTGCACGCAACTTGACTCAAATTTCAAAAGCTTTTTTTTGCTAAGGCTTTTATATATATATAAAGTTTTTGAATGTTATTGGGTTTTCTTTCTTCTGGGAAAATGAAGGTTACAGTTTGATATTTTCTTTGCCAAACATGCAAAGCTCCAACATTTTCTGTGTAAAAAAATTTGACAAACATATCAAATCTTTAGTGAATTGGCTCCATTGCTAACCCAAATGTACTAAATTCTAATCCAGTTTCTATAATTGTAGGATTCAGATGTCCTCAAATTTCACATTAACATTACAAAGCAAACATACAAGACACAATTATTATTATTATTATTTTTGGAAGGACTTACAAGTTAAGAGATTGATCATTGGTCATTGCTAGGAATTTGCAAAGGGTGAGCCACTAAGTAATGAGAGTTTAGGCCCAAGAACCAAGTCCCAGAGGTTAAGGTGACAAGTTTGTTTTAATAATTGATTTTTATTATTAAATAAAGAATGGTTGGGGGGTCCAAACCAATGTTAGCCGGTTATTGAAAAACAATTCGGGTATCAACCAAAGTCCATGTATCATATAACCTGTCTGCCAGTTTCCTTTTCAAAAAATACCTGACCAAGAACCTACCTGCCCTGGTATTAGGATTTTAGATACCTTGTAAATACCCTATTGGCAAGGTATTAGTTTTCAAAAACTCAATACCCTATTGATACCTTGATGCGAATTGTCATTCTTACTTGGGTTGGTTAACTTTTCATCCTAATTTTTCATTCATTTAATTTTTTTCATCCAAGCACCTTCATCCATTTAGGGTTTCATTTTTTTCATATACTTAAAACCCTAAACCACAAGTCCCTCTTTCATGTGTCACTCAGCTTTGCATTCAACAATGTTTTTCTACTTGTTGTTAGGATAGATTGTTGTATTTGGCTACAATAACCGCTAAACATGACAAGTGGTCCCAAGGGCTATAATGGTTATTTGTGAAATTCTTGAATGTTATAGTGAACGTTGAAGACAAATATCAGGGTGTTGTTGGGAATTTGCGATGGCATATTTTCCTTTCTACTCACAACAATCAAACTGACGCACCCATAAGCAAGTACTTCTCCCCCCTCTATTGTGTTTTGCTTGTGTTCGATATTGTTGTTCTTTTTGTCTTTGTTTTGTTTGGCATCGTCCTTCAGGTGTATGCGACTAAATGGGTAGTGTTGAAGTCGTGTTGCAAAAACAAACTTGCATGAATTGTTTTAACGTTTCAATTTTGAATTGTGAATTTTGAAATTCACCAAAAGAAAACTTTTATAATTCATCAGTGTCAATTTGTAAACCAAATTTTGGAGTTTTTTTTGTTTTTTCCATTGTAAATTAGAATCCAAATGGCAGATCAAACTAAAACATTTGGTTTGAATGTGCATATGCATGAAGGTTTTGATTGTGATGATGTTCACTTGGAATCATGAATTTAGCTAAAGGTTTTGGGCCAATAGTTAGTTTAATTTTGACACCAAATGGACCATCTACATTTGAAAGCATTGCAACACCCAATGATTTGGATGAAGAAAAAGAAATTGCATGGGAGGTTTTAAAGGTTCAATTCATCCTTAATTAAAAAGCATGGATCCTTCACCATAGCTTGTCTCTCCCTTGACATTTTTTTGGTGGTGAATGATGGTAATGAGCCAAATCCTATTCTGTTTCAAATTATGCATTGTGTGATTTGCCATTATGTTTGCCAAAGTTATAGTGCTAATAATACCACCAAAAGGAGGAAAGGTATGATTTCTTACAACCAACAACATGGGATTACTTTTATGAAAACACATATTTTGGGTGAACGTCCAGCCACTTAGTACATGGAAAAGTGCTAATGTGGTTTTTGATTTAAAAGAGTTGCACCAAAAAAGTCCATAAAGAGATATGTCATTGGTTATGGGCCCTCACAAATCATTATATAATGGTAATCATTATAAAAAGGATGATGCACAACAACAAAAATTTATGGAAGACCTATTAAACTATAAAAAATTATTGGCTGAGGTGTTTGGTCATGTGTCAAAATCCTTAAATCGTGTTTTTGGACTATAAACAATTGGTTCAACATGCCATCCCTTCATTAGTGGTTAAGACCATGGAACAATATGTAATTCCCGCTTTGGATTCATGTGTTATAACAATAATCTCTTTTGATTTATGGACGTCCAAATATAGACATGACATGCTTATTCTTGTGATTAATTTCATAAATTCACTATGGGTGTCTTGCCATGTGACAATGGCACTATTTGAAACCATTGATACATCTAGAGTTGTAATGGCAACATAGGTCAAGGATTTCTTGTCATTGTACAATTTACTAAACAAATTAATTGCTTATGTGCAAAATGAGGGTGGTAATTTGTCCACCCTTACACAAGCTCTTACTTCAGTTGTTAACTATCCTCCTTTGGGACTTGTAGTTCTTTGGCAAGGGTTGTGTTTGGGCCATGCTTTTAATAAAACATGCCAATATACCTATGATGATACTAAAGTTTCTATTGATTTTAGGGAGGTTAACTTGAAGGTCACTCAATTTACATTATAGAAAAAAATTACATGGACTAAGAAGTCCGGCAAAGGGCACATCGAATGGCATAGGGCATGCCTTGATGTTGGGCTTTCCCATCGAAAACTAAAAACATTTGTGAAGATTAGGTTTGCTACTAAGGTGATTATGTTTCAAGAAACCTTGGAGTATCACAATGCCATCAATTTAAGTTATGGGAGGTAAGAAACTCAAGAATTACAAGGTCATGTGTTGAATGCACACGCATGGGCAATTTGTAAAGTGGTTGTTGAAACTATGTTTTTTTATTGTGAAACAATGTATCCTCAATCAAATCTTAGGATACTAATTACTTTATGATGCCCTAAATGCTGCCCTTTTAATCACTATGTATATGTAAAATCAAATTCAACAATATGAAATTAACCCCCTCAATTTTGTGAAGGGGGATTTTGAATCTAAATTAAAAGCATTGCAAGTGCGTATGATGGTAGAATTTCAAGTTGTATTGGCCCCATTTTTGACATTTACATCTTTTTACAATGCTAACAAGGCTCACAACATGTTGGCATTATTGTTGGACCCATTGTTTAAATCTTGTGATGTGGTGAAATGTGAATGCATGTTACGGTGTACATAACAAATTGTCACAATTTTTAGTACCTATTTGAGTTTCATAAATCATGGTGGAAATTTGGAAACTAATTTTCACTAAATTTTTGTACAAATGATGATTTATGTCCCAATCTAACATTATGTTGTGAAATCAATGCACATATAAATGATATAAATGATAATCCAACAAAATATTATTTTGATTTGTAAACCCTTATCACATTTTTGTAATTCCAACAAAAGGACTAAGAAGTACTACATTTAATGATAATTTTTTAAAGAAATTTTACACATACATAAAAGAAACCATAAACAATAATACTTTTCATCAAATTTTTCAATTTTTTTTAAAGTCATGGAATTTAAGTCACATTATTTTTTAATGTTCATTAGTACATTATATGATTATGGTATGATAATGTGGATGATTATGATTTTTTAGGTTAAAAAAAGTTCTTCCATTGAAGATTTAATTGGATTAAATGTTTTTTTAATCATTTGACAAAAATAAACTAAAGTTTTGAATTTCTTAAAAATGGAAAATTGTTGTCAAACAAGGGTTTTTAAAAACCCTTTATTAAATTGTTGATGTACATTTACACAAATGTAAAATTATTTCTCAATTCCATATTCATTGTTTTTGTGACATCTTTTGATTTTGAAGCCCGAATAATTTACATGTGATTTAAAAATGATTCAAAGTGAGTGAAATCTTACGTGTTGTTATTTTTCATATCATATGTAGTTCTAAATTTCCTTCAAATTATGTACATTGTAGTGTGCATTCACTTTGAAGGTGTTTGTTGGATGGGCAAAAGTGATACAAATTGTGGCTAAGTATGACAATAAAATTCTACTGCCATTGCTAGTGGTTATTTTTCTTTTCCTAAACCCCACCACTGATGGCATGACTAAAGCAACACGTTGATGATGATTCCATCTTTGGGGTAATGACATCATGAAATGCAACCATATTACATGAGATGTTAAAAAATGAATTGGGACTATATTGCCATTCACATGTGAAGCCAAAAGATTATGTACTACCTTTGATTCGGTGGAAGTCCCATGAAGCATGATTTCCAAATGTTTCTTTTGTGGTTCGATAGATTCTAGGGATTCGTGGGTCCTAGATTGAAATTGAGAGAATTTTTTAACATAGTTAAAGTGTTAACAAACCTCCAATGTCATAGGCTAAGAGTTGATAGTTTGGACAAGCTAGTGATGATAATGAAAAATTGGTTAATTGATGCAAGATCAAATTGCCAACAAGAATGGTAGTCCATTGATGAATTTCTTATGGAAAATGCATATATCATTGATGCAAATGATACATTGTTGAATGCATCTGGTTATTTCAATTTTGATCATGAACTAGAGTGATGGATGTGATTGTTGATGAACATTTTGTTCTATTTTCCAAATTTCTTTTGCCATTAAGCGAATTTTTGAAATGTTAGCCCAAGTGGCTGATTGTATTAATTAATTAAGTTGGCTATTTTTAATGATGCATGGGATTAGCTTTTTGTGTTCAATTTTCTAAAAGTTGGTAAAATGTCCAATGTTTTAAGCACATTTATTGTCACAACCCTAGCCTTGGGCACGCAACCAAGGCAAAGGGCTTGTAAAAGTGCGGGCCAAATGGGAGCTTGGGAGTCAAGGCAAAGAAACCGCAAGGGTGTGAACCAAGAAGAAGCTCGGGAGTCACATCACACACTCCCAGGAATGTAAGAAAGTGTAAGAAAGTGTGAGGAAGTGAACCCTCACACTCCCAAGGCAACTCCCACTTTGGGAGATGGAATCCCGGTGGACTTTCAAAACTTCAAAGAAAGATTTTAAGGGTCAAAACTCAACGACTTGTGGCGTTCTTTATATCATTGGAAAGCTCTTAGAATGTAGATGTCTAAAATGGGTTTGCATTACTCATTTGGACATTTGAAACACAAGTTATGGCCAAAAGAAGGGCCAGGAATCAAATTGTTAGTTTGACTCATGACCATAAAAAGTTGGGAATCGACTCGATTTACTTGGATGCAGAGGGTGTGCAACATATTGTTGAAAAGCTCTTGACAAGAGTTACAACTTTGCTTTAAACCACATTTCGATCCGAGGTCTTCTCACAAAATTATGGGGATCCAAAGTTGCGGGAGTCCCAACCGGTGTGATTTCGGGACTCCCATTTGGGAGTCTCCGGAGAGAAAAACCATTTGGATGTAGGTTCTATGGCCAGCCACAGCGTATACTATAAGGGGGAAGGTGGTGGCTTCCCCCAAGTCCAGGCTATGGTGAGTCTAGTGTGTCCATGTTTCCCATGGTTCGTCCTAGCACCAAGGGTGCTCCAACTATGCACTAACCATTTTGTGTGGGTTGTGTGCAAGCCCGTGTGAATGAGTGAAGATGGTCAACACTTCCTAGTCCCATCCCGGAACTCCAGCGCGCCCCTTTACCCTTCAAAGTGTTGTGAACTAAAGAACGTGCCCCGACTCCTCCCTCTTCCATTGTCTTTTACTTGGACTCACATTTGAGTCCTTCAAGGAGTTGGGGGTGCGTCATTTATTTTGAGTTTTATTATATTAGTTGTCATATCTATTCCATTTTCAAATTTTAATTGGTTGTGTGCAAGTGTGGATTTTATAATGATTAGCAAGTGGAACTCTTTGGCCAATTTTGCCTCTACTCTTACATTTAAATGGTGGCATACCATTGTATCAATGGACTTCCGCTTCCTCTAATTTATGGTTTAACAAGAATTACAACAGTTGAAATGATTATGTTGTTTTGGCAAGTTTGCAAGGTGGCCATTCTCAAGAATCTATCATGGTTTTCGATATGTTTGGGGTGAAATTTTAGTCCTCCCTTGCCTCTACTGTCACATTAGAAGCCATTGTGGGACTGAAGAATGTCCAAATCAACTATGAAGAAATGTTGGACCTTCATGATTTACTTTTCTAGGATTTCACACAATTGGTACCATTTTTCTTCTCATATCAAAAGATCATGATAGAAAACCAAAGTCCTTTCCCTTTCAACACACTTGGATTTGAAATTCATAATTCAAATTCTTTGTTGTTACATTCATATTCTTCCTTTGTTTGAACTCTTTGACATTGGTTTGTGATATAAAACATGCATAATGCTCCATGATCTTGCACAACTAATACCATTTTTATTCACAAATCAAAAGATCATGCTAAAAACCAAAATTTTGAAATGTGAAATGTGAGATTCATAAATGTGAAAAGAATGAAAATAAGAAGAATGGAAAAAAAAATTATTTAAAAAAAAAGTTTGATAATTGACCTAAGCACTATATTAGCCGGGTTTCAATAAGGTCTTACAAAAGCCTACCTTTATACATAGCAAGTGGTTCTTACATGTACAACAATTTGATTGATACCTTTATTGGTTGATTACAACAAGTTGGATACTAAGTGAGTCCTAAAAAAATTGAAAAATCTTAATACTTGGTACCCTGTGTGTAAGTGAAAAAATGGAAATTTTAATAATTGATCCAATGGATATTGAAAAAAAAAAAAAACCAACCAACATTGGTCTAGACTTTAAACCATACCCTAAGGTGGACATTGGCAGTTGTTAGCTACAAGTCACCTACAAAGGAATTCACATGCCACACAAGTTCATATTATGGTAAAAAAATTTTGTAAAAAAACTAGGATGTTGTGCTAGTGAGTGAAGGGGCAGTGTAAATTTGTGATTTGATTGCCATCACGATGATTGACCTTTGTATCTTGGATGTTATGTTGGAGATTGTTTCTAGGGTGTCTTTATCACCTTTTGAATCAAGTTTTGAGGTGGTGCAAGATTCATGTCATGGTATTAGTGTAGATAAGTTTCACTTGAGCCAAAACTTTTGTGTTAGAACTGCAAGGAGATTGCGATTGCCAAATTTTGTTAGTTGTGATAGTGGAGGCGCTTATAAAAAAAGAAATATAGCAACAATGGAATTTGTTTTTGGTTTGTCAAGGTTTTTTTTTGTCTTGAACAAACTTCAGGTCATAGGTAGACCAACGAGAGAGAGAAAAAGAAAAAAGAAAAAAAAAAGAGCAAATGAAACCAAATTCTTTCAGGACTTGCCATGGATGGATAAGAAGAAAGTAAGAGTAGAAGAGAGAGAGAATGTACAATCTCGGTGCTTGCTTAGGCTGTGCACTACTTGTCAACTTTTGTTTTTCCATAACTTCCATAGGTTTCAAAACATGAACAAAACCTTTTTGCAATAATTTTTTTTTTGCTTAGTTAATTTACAGAAATTGATTTACCCCATCATTAACCCCATTTTAATTTGAAAAAAGACGTGACCCTATCTATGTTCGAAAGAAGAAAGTGACACGCTACCAAGTCCTAAATTAGCCCCAAGTTGGGGCTAGGTCACTCAAATTGCGGACTCGGGACTCGGGGCACGCTCCCAGCTTCCAGCACTAAAGGGAGTGAGAGGGGCGTGTTGAAAGCTCTGGGATAGACTAGGAAGAGGGACAAGCTTACTCAATTACACGGTCATGCATCCAAATCCAACCAACAAGTTGGTTAGAACTCATTCTGCACCTTTTGGTGCTTGGACAAGCCACGGGCTACCTTGGATTCACTTGACTCACCACGGCCCAGATTCGGGGGAAGCCACCACCTTCCCCCATATAGTATTCTCTACAGCCTTTCGCCGCACTTGCATCCAAATGGTTTTTTTTCCCGGGACTCCCAAAGTGGAGTCACGAAATTGTTTCGGTTTGGACTCCCGGGACTTTGGGCGCTCATATCTTCTCGCCCCGAACTCGGATCGGGATGAGGTCTAAACCAAAGTTGTAGCTCTCCTTGATAGCTTTTCAATGGTGTGTCACACTCCCCCTGCACGCACCGGAATCGGGTCGATTCTAGACTTTTAGTGGTCGGAAGTCAAACTGCCAGTTTGACTCCCAACCCTTCTTTCGACCATAACTTGTGCTGCAGATGTTCAAATGGCTCATGGGAGGCCATTTTGGACATCTACACTTCAGGACCTTTCCAACGGTATAAAGAACGCCTCAATGCAAGGTGTTTTGACCCTTGCAATTGGGCTCTAAGTTTTTGGGAGTCCCAAAGGACTCCCAAGTCCCATTTTCGGGAGTGTGAGTGACGACCTCACACTTCCCTCAAAGTGGGGTTGCGACAGAAATAAACAATGTTTAAGGTTTCGAGATAGGCATCCAAATAATAATAATAATAATAAAGAGGAAAAGGCCAAAGAAGTGGAATGTCTTGCTTGCAAAACCATTATGTCTAGGTAGGTAGTTCATTCATGGGCCTATTTAGTGGACCTTTTTATTAAAGAATTTTTTCTCCCCTTTTTTATTTAGTTTCAGAAATTGGTAGGTTGCGAAACCCATGCAACAAGGAAAAAATTTGAAAGTAGTAACATTTGGTATTATAGGGTCCTTTTAAAACGAGCATAGGCCAATGCAACATAAAATACAAACCTCATTGGGGCACCCAACTAACCAGCCATCCCCCAGCGTTCTAGTGTATTTTCCAAGCAAGTGAAGATATATCTAGTTTTCCACCACAAAATTAAGAAACTTTTGTGTGGTGTTCTTTGTTTCAAATTTTGCAAAATTAAGAACAAGGAATGAAACTTGTAATATTTTGGTATTAAAGTGTTTAGGTCATGTTGAATCTAGTAGAATAGTGATCGTGACACCCATGCCTATAGCAAAGTTAGGGTTTGGCCTTGGCATAATGCCCTAGCAAAGGACTCCTTGGAAAATTTCCTATATTTTTCTTTTCATTTTGTTTAATATTGTGTGATTAGCTTTGTAAATTTAGGATTGCTTTGTAGTAGTAGGTGGTCTTTAGAAAGTGGGGACTGTGTTCATAGTAGACCTCCTACCTCATGGGCACTAAACGTCCCATGTCCACCAACTCATCACGTTTCATCGAACCTTGTAGTTCCCATCACCCATTTGCTTTATCATGCACCACCATAGACCTATCCTCCACCTCATCTCCCACATAAATCACAAACCACCCATTAGTTATGTTTCCCATTTTACCAAATCACACACCACTTACATGTTCCCCCTATCGGCCTTTAGCCTTTTGTGTGAATGTGGGGCCCCAACCTTACATTTTCCCAAAACCTTTTTGATCATGTACAACTAGGACATTTTTCCTTTCCCATTCTATTAGTTTCTACAATTGGCCATGATTATACCCCCCCAACCTACCTCCATTTTTTCAACACATTTTCAACCTCCACCTAATTTTTTTTGCCCCGCCTATGGGTGCCAATTTATTAGTTGAGGGTTAATTTGTCATTAATATTCTTGTCAAACATCTAATTCATCTAATCCAAACCCTTGTGATCATCCCAGTTCAATACCCTCCTTTCCTCCCACCCCGCTTGCATCAACTTGGACATGCATCTCATCATTGGATGTTTTTGGGTCCTTTCATTTAAGCCTTTGTATAATCGTATCCCCATCGTTTTATAATGTGATGTACAAGTGGCATTTTGTTTTCCATTGGATAAGCTAGTACAATACATGTATAATGTGATAGCTTGACATTTACTCCTTTTGTTACCTTAATAGTGTTTCGCTTTGCCCTTTCGTGGTGGGGTGACATGGCATAAGGAAATGCATATTCAATTCAAATGATTTCCAGCAAGTGACTAGGAAAACTTGTAAGGGAGTCTTTTTACAAGCCTAAGTTTTAGCAATTAGTTTCATTTCAATCCTTTTTCCCTAATTCATGATCCTCTAATTCACAAATGTTTGTTTCGAGTTTAGTTCTTGCACATGTAAGGGACTACTCTTGAGCAACTCATGTTTTGGCACCATTTTCTCCTACACCCACATTTTTTAACACCACTTTAGTTCTCACTACATTACACCTTGAATTAGATGGCTACTTTTCATTTTTCTTCAAAGACTACAAGCTAGACCAAGACCTTGAGCTTTCTTTTGATTCCTTCAAGTTGGTGTTCAAACACAAGTCGCATTTATTGACAAGTGGTCATTTTGAAATGGTTTTTGAACACCTTCAAGATTATTTTCATGTAGAAGATTTAGCAAGTGGACTCCTTTAATTGTTTCGATTTTGTTTTCATTTTGCACAAAATGACATTCCACCCCAAATTGCATGTGTCCTTGGAACAGCTCACTTCTTAGCCATGACTAAGCCTTCAAATGGAGTTCGTCCCATTGTAGTGGGGAAACATTATATCGACTCACAAGCCGCACTTGATGCGTTCAATTTCATGATGCCTTTACAACACATTTTTCTTCACATTAATTTGGGGTTACATTAAAGGCAATTATGAAGTAGTAATGCACGACATCAAGTGTGCCATGGACATTCACCCTGATTGTGTTATTCTTCAGCTAAACGTGGTAAATGCCTATAATTTGATGTGAAAAGGGGGTCATATTTTAATAACTTCATGCAATAGGTGGGGACATCATACAACTCATCCCCTTTGTTTGTGCATTCTATGCATTTGACTCTCCCATATTTTATAATCATTGTAAACATGAATGTGATGTCATAATCATCCCATTTACCATGGGAACTTGTCAAGGTGACCTTTTGGGGGGGGCGGGGGGGGCACTATTTACTTTAGCCCATTTTAGGGCTTTCTGTTCTATAGCTAGTCAATTCCTTTCTTGTTTATTTCCATTCATAACAAATGACACTCACATCATAGGTCCCTTTTTAATTATATCATCTGCATGTGAACATTTCCAGACTAAACTTTATGTGATAGGTTTTTTTTGTCCAACTTTAGAAATGCATATAGCATGGTCACCATCTGGCCTACCACTGGACTTGAACACCCCATCCTAGTTTACCGCCCCATTGGAAGGAATTAAAATCTTGGGGTTTTTGGTGAACACCTTAGCTTTCACATCATCCATCATCAAAGATGCCTTTTCGGAGGATGTTCAACATGTGAACCATCTCCCTAGAATGGGTGATGTTTAGGTAGCCTTTGGAATTCTAATTCGTTGTTTCGTGCAACACCCATTTTATCCATTACGATGCACACCTCCATTTTCCACCTTCACAAAGTCCCTTATTTCCTTTGATTCCTCCCTCCTTAAAGTGTTTGGACACCTTTTAGGTCTAAGATCCTTTGATAGCCCATAAAGACTTCTAGCTCGTAAACAAGCTTCCTTCCTAATAACTTTCGATGGTGTCAAGCTCATATTGATAGTCACCATTGCCCCAATAAGTTATTTAAGGAGTTGGGCCCTTATTGCTTTAGTCATAGTTGCTAGATTTATGGTTGATTAATGTCCTTTCTTTCTTGAAGCTTTAACACAAGTCGGTAACAACAAATTTTTTTTTAGCAACACCTTAAAGTGGCATGTGATCTTCTATTGCCCCTAGCCCATGCATGTTTTCTTCCTTTTGAACAATTCATCATGTAACAAATGGTTCAACTTCAACATTCCATCTTGGAGCGTCTACACGATCATACCCTTTTTAACATGCTTTTCGACGGGATATTTGAAGCCCATGGTGCCCGAATTTTATCATGTTTTAACCTAGGGGTGGGCTTTTGGTTTATAACTTGATTAGTCTTTCCAGCCTTTTGATTATTTTCCCCAATTTTTTCCACAACATTTCGTATGTGACTTGGATTACCGCATCCCTCAATTGTAGGTATCACTTGATGTGTGTGCACACATCCCATTGACCCTATGACTATTCATTTCTTATGTTATGTTCATGGCAACGGATGCATTGGAACCCATGACCTAATTTGCGACACCTTTGCCACAATTGCACGAGATGTTAGTTTCCAATGGGACAAAAGCAATTTCATGCACTCCCTTCAACCATAATCAACTCCTTTTGTCGATAAGTCGACATTGTGCTCATTAAAGATGACATTCACACCTTAACCAATGTTGTCATTGCCAACCCAATGTAAGCAGATTTACTTCTCTGATTTTGCGCAATTCAAAGATTTGCCACCTCCGATGTAGCTGAAGGCAAGGAAAAAAAATATTGCAACCAACACCCCACTGATCAATTCCTCCTTTTAGCGATTGAGGTATTTGGTTGTTTACACAAACATATCAATGTGTTTTTACACGGTTGTGCGAATGCCATTTGGAGCTCAAAAGGGCCAAAGGGCCTTCATCTTTCTACTTTGGTCATTTTTTTTCATCAAAAATTTTCAATCACATTACAAAGTATGCAAGCATCCTCCATCTTAAAGCGGGCGGTAACCATAGGCTTAACTACTTCCCGACTTCCACCCCTTCAAGACACACTTCCCATCACCATGGCCGACTTATTGTAGGTTGTCAATTTTTGACATGGAGAAATATGGCTGACCTATTATATGGGGTTGGTTCTGGACATGGAGAGATTTTGACATGTCCTTTGAGCCAACTTGACATCTTGTAACATCTCCTTCTTCCTTTTTCTTATTGTTTTGTACATTTTCCTAATCAAGGGTGTGTTTTTTTAATAAAGCTTTACAGAATTTGACTAATTTTATCCTTGTCTCCAGCCTTCCTAATTAAGTCTAGGACAGTTGGCTAAACCTTAAATTTTTGAACTAAAAAATTTGCAACATGGAAAGTTTAGATGTAATTGTTTTGATAAAAGTGGAAAGTTAAAATCAATCAAATGTAGACTATTAGTTGGTGGAAAGCTAGGAATCTCATGCTAATGAGGATGCATACAATTTAATGACACGACTATCTATCTAGCCATTCATCACATATGGCTTTAGGGTCTTTCTTTTATTTTCCTCCAAAAATCCTTTGCCATGGAAGCAAGCCTTTTTTTTTGTGGGGATAGAAATCTGTTGAAAATAAGCCAGAAATAAAATGACTGGGCAACAGAAATTATGTTCTAGCCAAAAGGAACTTAACCCCAATGCATGACCATAAATGTTATTAAATGTTTTGACTATGGTATGTACCTTTTCTTTAATGCTCATGAAGTACTTGTTCCCTACAAATTACAATGTCACATTTGTGCAAAGACTATAATAACAACTTCTGTCAGCAAGTGGCATTGGTGTATGATCTGTCTGCCTGCATGCACACTTTCTAGTCTTTGCCCCTGACGTGTGCTGCTAGTGAGCTACCTCGAGTACTATTCCTAACTGACATGCTTTTGCTCCTGGTGGAGACTCCCCTCCCCTTCTTGTCACAAGACAGTGCAATCATCATCCATATCATAGGAGTCCCTCTGACTGAATGACAGATTCTTGAAGTTGATGAGCTTTACTCCAAAAGCAACATGACAAAAATCTGTTATGGACATTTTGTTTTGGGTGAGTGTCTGAGAGAGAGCTTCAGGTCCTTGCAAGAAAATGGGTTTGGCAGGGTTTGGATGAAATTTGAACTGGTGTTGACTTTCTTTCACCACACCAGTCAAGTTGTGATACTGAGACCTTCAGTCAGGAGTGTTTGTGAAGCTTCCTTGAGAACAATCCCCAATATCAACACACTTTATCCCTTGTATTAACTATTAAAGGTTCACACATCATAGTTAGTGCGCCTTTGTCACTAGTCTCGATTTGTCGTGGCAGATGATAACTCTTTTGTTTTGGGTCATCTTTGTTATCATTGATTGTCATTTTGTACCCATGAGTCCTCTTTGCATAAGGTCTTTGCCTGGATTTTTTTTGGTTGATTGTTTACTTTTTTTTTTGGGTTGTGTCTCCTTGTGTTCTCATTTGCCTTGTACTTTTGATGTATGGGTTTCCTTCCATTCTTGATTTTTATTTACAGGGTTTTTCTTCTTCTTCTTTTGATACCAATATCAATATAATATGGAGACCTGAGATAATATTAGATACATGGTTACATTTACCAATACCAATATTAGCTTTATACCCTCAGTACACCATGCAAAAATCAGTCTTGGACCTAATACCAATACCAGACTGGTATGAAAGTTTTTAAAAAATACCCAATAGCAATAACTACCAGGTATAAAATTAAAATAAAATAAATTTAAAAAAAGAAAAAAAGAAAAAAAAGCCTCAAGAGAAGGACCAGTCTGTTATGTGCAAAATGTCAATACCAGTCCAAAACTCTGTATGACCTAGCACTCACATTGATACCATGGTTAAAAAGCCCTCAATATTTTTGGGTTTGTTTCTAAACACTATTTATCTCCAGATTTAAGATTAAATTGGTGTTTGTGAGTCTAGATTTATTTTTCATGTCAAAGTCTAGTGATTAGAAATTTCGAGGAACAAATATATGTGTGATTTTTTGAAATCTATCATACGGTTGTCCCTGAACAATTTCAGAGACAATTCTTATGAACGTCCTTAGACAATTCTAATGACAATTACTATCATATAGTCATCTCTGGACAATTCCATAAATATTTCATACCTATCTCATTTTTCAAACCTAATTACATCACTTCTTTCCTAATAAGTACCTCTTTTTCTACTAACTTTTTTAATAACTATCTCTTATCCTAATAATTATTCTACTCCTTTTTGCCCCACCAACATGAATATATATATAAATAAAAATTAACACATGCCTTTTCATTGTTCATAATATTTATATTATTTCAAATTTAATTAATTAAAATTTTACATAAATAGTGATGAACTATTGAAAACCATAATGAAAACATAAGAAATGAAAAAGAGAATTATCATTGGTAGTGTGAAGCAATGTGGAGCCCAAGTATAACTAGTACACAATAAGAGGCCTCACCCAAAAATGTCAAGGTACCAGCAAAGGTGTTAGTTCACCCTTGCCCCATTGTACTACACTGGTACCCTGACCTTTTGTACCTTCCACCTTCCCTTTGTTGGAAGACAACTTGAATCATGAAAAGATTGGACTCAGTCCTTGATTCAATCTTAGAAGTTACTTTGGGATTTCTACCATGGTACCAAGTGTAGTTGCTGGTCCAGGGAAGTCTTGGTCCTCCCATAAACCCTAAACCCTAGTCTAGTGGTAGTGGTTAGCTAGAGAATGTACTCCAAATGTCTAGATTTAAAATCCAGAAAGTATAATAGCTTTCGTAGGCACTTGATCTATTTGGTCCTGAAATTCCCCAATGCACCTCACAATATACCACAAACTAGCATCCTAGTGTGTAATTACATTCAATTCAAAGACCCAACTTTTGTATGGTGGAAAGTTTTTAATGTGGAGTCATAAAACCTCATAAAACTATAGATGAGCCAAAATTACGCCTTATTCTCACTTCAAAGACCATTTTTGTGCTTTAAAAAATCATCAGTTTTTTTTTTTTTTTTTTTTTTTTTTTTTT
>Ga0116227_10006238_pt1 | contig 24335 bp, 20 predicted proteins | sample S1TSphgellanicum_FD_89693 | JGI IMG/M metagenome (GOLD analysis project Ga0116227, IMG submission 89693) | Host-associated microbial communities from peat moss isolated from Minnesota, USA - S1T2_Fb - Sphagnum magellanicum MG | ecosystem: Host-associated > Plants > Peat moss > Unclassified... | reverse complement strand
AATTGCTGCTTCTGATCACAGTTTTCTGGAGACACTAAGAACATCTGAAGCCACTTGACAGTGACAAAATGATCATTGTTTTGATTAATTGGTTGAAACAATTAACGGGTACCCACTAGTATTCATAATATAAGATAAGATTTAGTCAAAATAAATGTATATCTAACACACATAGTGATAATTTGGGTATGAAAAATATGAAATTTAAAATTATACAACAACACAAGAATACCATGTGTCAAATGTAATCTTTGAAAAAAACGACTTTTTCAATGGCACTTGTAGGTGTTTTGACTATGTTTGCACCTCACCCCAAAAAAATTCAAATAGTCTAGGAGTCATGGTAGTTTGAAAAACTTCGATTTGGGACATGTAAAAATGTATATTAATGTGTTTACAAAATAGTAAACATTTTATCCAAATACATAGCTATTGATACACAACTGTTTGAAATTTATCATGTTTTCTACCACATTGAAAAAATCAAGTCACAAATGATGAAAACTCATATTATTGTTGTCTTTGCATGTATTGCATATTCTTGCAAACCATATAAACATGCATGGTTGTTCAAATGTAAGTAAACACAACATTGAAAATTTTCAAAAAAACCCAAAGAACAAGAATATAAATTAAAGATTGTTGAACTCACATCTAATCACAAATGACAATCCCTCAAAAAGGAGGATTCATCTATCCTTCACATTTCTTCATATCAACATGACATCATCCCAATCAAGACCATCTATGAAAATATTTGTCACTGAAATCCACATCAATGCATTAAGAGTCTCCAACTTTAGTTTATTATGCAAATGACTTTTGATAAGGTTTTGTTTTGATAAACTACTCCTCTTATAGATTACAATGCTAGAAGGAATTATGAGTATTTTTTATTATAACCAATGCAATTTAAGCTGATTTGTTGACCACACAAGAATAGTGTTTCCATAGTCCCATGCCACCCATAAAAACTTCTTGGGTATTATCTTCCACATGGTTTCAACCATTTCAAAACATTCAATTGATATTTGTCAAATTCATCATTGGGGACTTAAAACTTGTCACATAATCTATTTAACCATTGTTCAATTAAACATGTCTTATCATTAGGATATGTAGAATATAAGATAGGGATGAACAATATACAAGCATTGAACATAAAAAGATTAAATAACCTTTCATTCAAATAATTGATCACTCTTTGAATATATTTCATTCCAATTGCTTTACATTTTTCAATATTATTAGATTGATCACAAATGCACCCATCATGAAAAAGATAAATTGTTTAAGTCCCATCTACAAGAGGATACACCATCTACCAAAAGAGACCAAAAAAGTTCAAGAAACATGGAGCCTCTTCCAAATGCTTCACTTCTTTCAAGTAAAAATTAATGTGTCAAAATTGTGATGCAAATGTTTAGGTTTCCTCCTATTTATGTAATATCAACATGGACAAATTGAAATATTTTGTTTAGCTTGTTTAATTCCATTAATATATCAACAAACATGTGTAAAAGCAATTGAAATTGAAATCAAATCAATTTCTAATACCATGTAGATTCCTATTCACAAAGGGTTTGATTAAGAGAACAAACATATAATCTAGAAGCTTTGATGCATGATAAAAAAACAAATATCAAACAACCAACCATTTGTTGGCTAAAATTTGACAATAGGTCCCCACCTATTATGCAAACCATTAGCCACCGAATGGGCACCGAATGGGCACATGGAATAACGAACAATTTACTAACTAATGCAAAGTAATATTTAGGTTACTAGTTTTGACCCCATTGAAAACATATATCCCCAACTCTATACTAGTTTCCAATGCACAAATGTAAGGTGGGTGTATGAGTTATTCTTTTGAGTTTCCAATGAAGCATTTCTAAATTTTTTTCCACCCAATCTCTTAAATTTTTAATTTGATTCATTTCAACCTTCAAGGTCGATTTCCACTTGTTTTTAAGCTAATTTGTAATGCATCATTCTTCAAGTTGTTTTTCACTTTCTAATGTGAGGTATTTGGAGTTTTTAAGGTTTTTAGAATTTGTATTAAAAATGCACCACATTTTGCTTTAAAAATTTATATTTACTTTGATGTTCCTATCTATTACATTGGGGAATTGTGTAGTTTTCAAATTAAATGTGCATGATTTTTTTGAATGAACCTCCACTAGGAATGCATGTGTTGATAATTTTGTGTGCAATTTTTAGTAGGAAAAAATATCAATCTTATATATGGTGGAAAGAGCTTGTGTAACATGTTCGATTGATTTTGTGAAAAATATTATGTGCCATACAACACCAAAAATTAGGGATATGAAGTTCATGTTATACTATAACAAGTTTCTAACTTTAGGCTTTTGAGTGTGAGCAAAAGTGGTTTTACAATTTTTCAAGGAATCATGTTTTTTTGTTGGCGATCGGAAGTTTTAGCACTTAACGGCATGGAGACAAGGAAGATCACTGAATGGAGATGTGGTGTTGTTTGATAGCATTGAAACTTTTGTGTTGTTTTCTTCTATTTGGTATGTATGTGTTGTTGTTAGACACAGGATGATTATGTGGCAAGGGAGCTGCCAAGTGAAATGCGTTTGGCGAAAATCTCGGGATGCAAGGGCGAAGGATGTGTAATAGTGCAGATAAATAGTGTGGTTTTTGGCTTTTAGTAGGTAGGAAAGTTGTTGAAGTTTGCTTCTTTTAGCACTCTGTTTCGAATGGAAATACAAGAGAATCCATTGAATAATGTACTCAGGGAGGCATAGTTTCTATCTAAGGGTTGGTATTGATGGTTGATGAGGGGGATGATGAGAAGTTTAGAGGTCTTGAGAACGGCCATAAACTCTTCTCAAAGTGTGTGTTTGGGTTGATTTGTATGTGGGTTTTGTTGGCTTGCATTTCAAGAGAGAGTACTTTAATTTTTGGGAACTCCGAAGAACTACAACAATCCATTGAAATTACAGGGTCAATCATACAAAGGAGGATTGTAGTTCTTTGTAAGACTTTTGAAGTAGTCACTGGGGGAAATGGATATGTGTTGTCTTCCTATTTTTTTGTTTTGTTAAGTGGAACGATGGTGTCAGGAAAATTGGATTGTGTGATCTGTGTGAGTTGAAGGATTTACGTCACCGAATGTAAACAAGAACTTGTGTTCCCATGGATGTCCAATGTCGTCCTGGGTTTGTGTGGTTTAAAGACTTTGAGAAGATGAAAGAAGGCCAATGGGCTCAAGAGAGAGAGATCGGAGCGATCTAACCCCTTAGAAACCTCAAGCCTTTCTTTGATGAAGAAGGCAATGTCTTATGCGATTATTGGACAAAACTTGAGCGGTCTTTGGCTCATGTTAGTGTGAAACTTTGATAATGTATTTGCTATTCAGTATGTACATGATTTGTATTCTATTTGTCTTGTGCACTTGTTTTTTGTCATAGTACTACATAGTGAATTTTAAGGATGCTTTAACAATTTCATGTTAAAGTTGACACCATTTTTTCAATCCCAATGTATGAACCTTGTTAAATCACAATTAAATATTAGAAAAATTGTAGCAATTGTGTTATACAAGTTTTTTCATGGAATCAATGCCACACATAAGGCTAACTAATTTAATGTAAAAACTTCTACCATAAATACATAAACATAGTTAACAATGTTTTATGTTACAAAAACAAGTTGTTCAACAAGTATATTAATATTTCATTTGGGGACTATTTGTAGAAAATTATTGATCAATTCCATCATCTTACAAGATTTTCAAATTTTGTAGCAAAATAATCACACTCCTAATGAATGATTGTTTTAACAAAAAAAGGTTTCATAACATTGTAATGCAAATAGTTTGTGATGTAAACAAAAGATTTTGGAATGTGCATGTTACCCAACCTAGCAAAGTTCACAATGAATGACAATTCAAGATGTTTTATACACAATTGAAAAATTGTGAAACTTTGTACATGAATTGATGGTCATTGTCAAAGGTGTGAGATGCACACCTTGTATCATTGTGACATTGCATATTCAATTTGACCATACTTGAAAAAAAAAAAATCATAAACCAAATGACATGGATAAAATAAAATATGTTTATGATATGAACTCAAGGAGGGTAGTCATTGCAAGTGCCTTTGGATCTTTAATGAACAAATGGCATATATTTAGACTCTTTAACTCAAGAGTTAATAGAGCTTCCAAAATTACCATTGCTTGTGTTGTTTTACATAATTTTTGTATTAATTGAAGTGCACCTATACCAAGGCCTCCAAATGTATCAACTTCTTCAAATAATTTCCAAGGATTCAAAAATAGACTACCAACTTTTAGAGTAGGAAAAATTCTCAATGTTAAATTGAGATTTATGCTTAATTTGAACAATGGTTGATTGACAACCCAATTGAACAATAAAAAATGTTAATGATACTACTTTTGGTCATTTAGAAAATTGCATTGAAGCAATATTTGTTCTTACTAGTTTATGTTCTTAGAGTCTTTTATAGTTTTATATCAATGTAATTGTTTAAGATAAAAATGTTTAAAGTTTTCTTGTTTGATTCCAATGCTTGTTCTTGACCTTTTCAATCTTTTGTTGTGAAGTTATGGTGATATCAAAACACATACCATAGTACCTTTACCATTTTGGCATAAATTAAATTATTTTTTTGGTTGAAAATTTGAAAAATTAATTATTATTTGTGCTGAAATTTTAATAAAATCAAAATTTCCACTGTCAAGGTTTGAACCTCAGATCTTCCAAGGACAAAATCTTAACATTGTAACGATCTAGACACACTAAACTACTCCACAAAAATGGAATATAAATTTTTTATTATTGTTTTAACCACAACCTGCCAAAATTTTCAAAATTAAAAAACCAAGTGTCGAAGTTAAGATTTAAAATTTAATTAATTATTCAACAATCTACCATCAAAATAATAAAAGTACTATGGTGATAATGATTTTTACTACCATGGCCAAACAAGTCTAATACAAATTCCTTTAATTTTTAATGAAAAGTGAATCATTGCAAAAGAACAATAGTTTATGCATTTGGAAGTCACAATATTAAACAATTTGTATTGTGACTTTATTTGAACTTTATTTTGCAAAATGTAATTAGATAACATAGACTAATTTTTACATTTTCATTCTTCCAATTTTAAACTTTTGAAATATTCATCTATATGGATTATAAATTTTTATACAATCCATCAAAATTTCCATGATTTTTTTTTTAAAAAATTAAAAAAGTTCTTTTATAAGTAAACCTCTCGCCCAATGTTGGTGCATGCATTATTTTCTCCCAAACTCTCCTACATTGACAAGGATTTTCCTAGTCAACATGCCAATTGTAGCCTATGATCACATTTCACACAACCCACAAATAATTTTTGGAAAGAAAAACATAAAAATTGTGCTTGTTGTGTCAATTTAAAACATTCATTTAGTTTTAAATTTTTTTTCTTGGGACCCATGATTATGTATGAGAACCGAGGTTCCTTTTTCAATTTTGTGATGCAAAATTTGAAATATTGAGGAAATTTGAAAGTTTGGGAGCACATCCAATTTTGTTTTTCAATATTTAATTATTTTGACAAAAATTGCTAGTTACCAATAAAAGTTGCAATAGTCACAATTTTCACAAACTCTCCAATTACTTATTATTTTCAATTATTTATTAATTAGTGGTTATGAGAAATAGGGTTTGCCCAAGTAAACACTACTCCATACTTGGGCAAACCCTAGTTCTCATAACCGCCCAACACGTGGACTATCTTCATTGGCTCCCTCTCTCTTTCTCTCTTCTCTCTCTCTCGCTCCAGGGTTTGGGTTTGGTCGTTGCCGCGCAGTTTTTCGAAGGATCAAAGAGCGCAGAGCTTGGACCCATTCTTGTAACAAACAAGGAAGTATCAAATCTCATGGCGAGGAATCGTCGCAAGCGCGATCGTGGTACAGAAGTTGCTGCTGCGGCTGCACCAATTCCCGATTCCTTGTACACTAGAAAATCGTGCAATCGTTTGCTTGCTGATGATGATCATGGCATAGGAGATCGCATGGCTTTCGACAAACACAAGAGAACTCACGCTTCTGCAGCAGCAGCAGCAGCAGCAGCAGAAGCAACTCCTAGTACGGGTCGGACAATGCCAGCAGTGAATAGTAACTGGATTCAGTTGCAAGCAGTAGGTGTGACCAACCTTGTCTTTTAGTCTGATTCTGATTTTAGGGTTTTAGGGTTGATGTTCTTCTGTGAACAAGACTTCAGCAGATTGTTGTTGCAGAATTTTAGGCTCTTTGATGTTGATTATTATTTTCTTTCTAAAGGCGCTTCAACAGCTTGTTGTTGTCTGTATTTTCTGTTTTTTTTCGGGGGCAGGAGCTTTGCCTGAATAGCAATTAGGGTTTGCATCGTTGTTGGAACTTTGCTCCAGCATTGCTTGCTGTCTATTGTTTTCCTGTGCTTTGATTTTCTTTCTTGTCTGTGACAGCACTTTGAAAGGGAAGAAAACTGTAATTAGTTGCCTATGCACAGAGGTTTTGCCTGTTCAGGAACTTGGGGTGATTGCTAGTGCTTAATGTGAAGCCCTAAACCCTAAACCCTATTATTGTGGGACTCCCAATTTGTAATGCATAGATGGTCAGTAGGTGTCATCCTTGTTAGTTCTAGTCTATTTTTAGATGGTGGGTGGTAGAGCCCTGTGGAGCCCTGGAGCTTGAGAACGAGGTTCACTTGTTGAAGTTTTGAGCCTTTCAGTCCAGTTGCTCAATTCTACTCTTCAACTTGCTGCTAGCATTGTGCAATAACAGTTCTGGTTCTGGTAGATTCAGGCTGTGACAGTGTATGCTCTGTACACTACATCCCTTTGTGGAATCTTGTACATGTTGGTGCTTTTGTGCAAGCTCATAAGTCTAGTGCAAAGCAGCAAGTTTCTAGTGAATTCTGTGATGGTTGCATTGAGTTGGAGACACTCAAATGCAGACTGCTCTGGTGCTTGTTTGTGTCCTTGTTCAGACCCTAGATAAGAGTCAGGGAGCACCATTCAAGAAGAAAGCTAAGCCAAATTCTGCAGCATCTGTTCATACAGGTAAACCCCAAACCCATCTGAGACCTTGCACTTGAATTTGGAATTCTAACTTGGAACCCCCGGTACTTCAGGAGTTTGTGCAAACTTCAATGTGTATCAATCAGGGCTAATAACCTGGTTACCACATCTCACTTGCAGGAAAAGTTGATGCTACAGAAAAAGGAGTTGTGGTATCATTGCTTTTGCCTTTGAGTGATGACTGCAGGTACAGAATGAGTCTGCACACTCCCCAAATTACACACACTGCAAGCATTGTTTCTTAGGCCATTAAGTGCCAACTCTTTGTGTAATGGGTTTTACATTCACTCCACCCACAGGTTTATATGCTCCCTAGGTTCACAAAAGGTGGCTCTGATCTGCCACCTTCCACTGCTAGCCTAATGGAACCTGCCCTACCAGCTTCCATCTTCTAATTATGGTCAGAACATGAAGTAGACACCTAAGCAGTTCTTATCAGCTCAAGATAGTGTTCTGCATACCATGTTTCTGAATGGTGAATGAATCTGCTGAGGTGGGTGTAATTACAATGAAGCTTCTGTTTTGTCAAATTTTAAGTAACTATGGTTGAAGTGTTTTTGTAAGTGAGAACTGTTGATGGTTTGGGTGTCTTAGTGTGACACGTGAGCTAGCACTTGACTGTGAGATGGTGGGAGTTGGCTATGAGGGCAAGAAAGATGCTTTAGCAAGAGTTTCTCTGGTACACATAACTCTTCAACAATTATTTGTGATTAATTTACGGATGTTTCCATGCATTTTTGGTGAGTTTGTGAGTCAAAGATCTTCCACATCCTATGACATTCATCTGGACCAAAGCAATCTTGTCCATATGTTTGCTATGACCTTGGAGTAAGAGACAGAGATGTGAATGATAATATATGACTGGCAGTTTTGAAGGATTTTTGTAGATTCAAATGCAGGTCAAGAATAACACAAATTTTCTTGCCAGAGTCTGCACTGAAAAGTCTGGCTGGCTGTTCTGTAATAGTGCCAGAGTCTATTTTTGAGTTGTACATCACCTCATTTTCACCCAGATGGCAGATGTGCTGTTTGAGGGGTGATGTTGTGTTTGGCAATAGTGCAGGTGAACAAATGGGGTAATGTGGTGTATGATAAGCATGTCCGTCCACAAGAATTTGTCAAGGACTTCCGCACTGCTGTTAGTGGGGTTCGTCCTCGTGACTTGCGGAAAGGTATCAGCAGCTATTCAGCCTAACCATTCCCTTTCTATGATTGTCTCCTCCTGAAGTTGTGGGGTGCCCTTAAGTTTTGGTGAGACACCAATTGAGGTTTCCTTGATAGTTGGATTTCAACTGCATTTTCCAGATGGAGTAATGGTAGGCTTTAATTAGTATACAAGTCCAGCCTTGTAATCCAAAGTTGTAGGTATGGAATGAACTAGGGTCCAATAGTGCACAGAACTGGTGCTTGAATGGAGTCATCTGGGGGTTGAAAATCTTGCAGGGGAAAAATTGTGGACAGTACAGAAGGAAGTAGCAGAGCTGATAAAAGGCCACATATTGGTTGGTCATGCACTCCGGAATGATCTTAAGGTGAGTTCATTCAGTTGGCTAGAACCATTACCAAACCAAGCTGAATTATGAATCCCATCTTGTTTCTCAAGTCAACTCCAATCCCTGGTCAGTATTTGTAGCCTTGCAAGGTCAAATGTTCCATTTGTGGTTGTGTCTATGGCACACTGAACTAGGACCCTGGGGAATTGGACGACCAGGTTTTGATGCTGAGCCATCCAAAGAAACATATGCGGGACACACACAGTTACAAGCCCTTGTGCAAGTAAGCACATCCTGTTCCTGCTCACTCTCTGTTTTTCTTTTGAGGGGGATACATGAGTGCAGCTTTGAATGGCCCAATGGTTCTTCACTAGACAAGTTTTGGCATGGAACTTCTGTAGGATTAACTAATTCATTACATCACATGGAATATCTGTTGGATCTCTGTTCAGCAAGGTTGGGCGTCCCAGAGCTCTTCGGCATTTGGCTGCTCTTCACCTTGGCTGTCAGATTCAAGAAGGCGAACATAATTCAGTATGCTGCCTGATCTTCTATATTTGGGTTTCTCTCTTTGGCATGATCCTCTCCACTCTGGCTGCCAACTCATGTTCAAAGGAATTTGACTTCCTGGGTTGAGACCTGAACAATTTGAACCTCTAAGCAGGCAACTAGATAGCTAAGAGTGCAGAATGGTTGTTCCTGCTTTTGTAGGTATAGTATCCCTCCACACAGGCTCAGTCCAGACAGTAGTTTCACACAGAGGATCATAAGTGGTTCTTGAATCAAAGAAATTGTGGACTGGTGTAATGAGCAGGTTGAGGATGCAAGGGCAGCTATGTTTTTGTACCAACGCTTTAAGGAAGAATGGGAGCAGAATTTGAGACATAGAGTGAATCCAGCTTATGTAAATACTTTGGGTACTCTACAGAGCCAAAAGGCTTCCAGGTAATTTTTGAATGTTTGTCAGCCGGACGATATCTGGTGATGCATTAGGTGTAAATGAGTTTCTTGTGTTGCATGCACTGTACTTATGTTCAATCCAAATGTTTCTCGTATGGAAGAGTGTACCAAGTGAACTTTCTTGTCTTGAGCATCTGGCTCTGTTTTGTTCAAAGGCAGGATTAGGTTCATGCCCAAAGAAGCGGCTTGTGAAAAGAGAATGTAATTTGGCCGGTGCTCAATTTGTGAGAACTGTTACTGGTATATTCTGTTGTTGACCTCAATCAAACTTGCATGCCTGTTTTGCTGTTTGGATTCCTAGGGAGATTTCATATGAAATTTGGCTCAGGAGGGATTTCTCAAACAATACTGAAGATGTATGGCAGGGTTGGGTTGACAGGCAAGATTGATCGATAGGTGGTTTGTTCTTACACCAGTTCAGTACAGGTGTTGTCCACAGTGTTTCAAAGGTTAGTCAACTGATAAACCTGATTACTGTCTATGCTTCTGCTACACATGTTGGCACTTGGAATCCTCTATCCAATCAGAATCATGCCATCATTCGGTTTGGCTTTCTGAAATGCTACACTATCTGCACATTGTCAAACCCTAAAAAAATTCCTTACTGTAGTTGAGTGCCCTGATTCCTATGTTTTGTCCCACCTTTCAATTGATCCCAAGGTTGTTCATTGTCTCTAAGCTTGTGTGAGACTCAATCTCAGCATTGTAGTGGGCAAATTCTGCAGGATTTTCAAAAGGCTTGACTCTGTCAGGTTTTAGCTTATATCAAGGAGTGGATGTGAAGAGGATGCTTATCAGTAATATCCAGCACCAGCTGTCAGTGACATGGCTCCTCGTAAGATTCCAGAGCTCACAGTGACAAGTTAAAAAAGGATATTTATAGTCAGTGCAGGTATCAAAGATTTTTAACATCCTCTCTGAGTTTGTTTCAGTCAATCCAAATTGTGTTAAACAAAATCTCTTGAGCTTGAAAGTCTGATCACTCATGATCTGTTCCTGCTTTGTGTACCAAAAACTATATGGTTTCAATCATTGTTTTATGAACTCCAACCATGTTTATGTCTTCCTCATCAAATAGTTCTGCTACTTCAGGGTTGCCCTTGTTTCCCAAGTTCCTTATCTCCATTTCTTATTAGAGAATGAGGAATTGGAGACCTAGATACACTACCTTGAGAAACACCACGACAGTTCTAGTAAAGCCTCATGTGAGGCATTTTATTTGTTTGGAAAGGGAAAGATGACACATTGAGAATGTGTGGGCTACACAGGTGGGTAAACAATTGCATATTGAAAAGAAAATTTCCTTTAGGTCATATTGATGATTTGTTTGATTATCTGTATTGGGCTCAAGTCTTTTCTAAAGTAAACCTAAGAACTGAATATCATCATATTTGTGCAAATGTGTCTAATATTTATAATGTAATTTTCAAGTACTTTTTTAGATACTAAGATTTTTTTTGTAAATGCCTCAAATCACTTCTACATGTTTGATGAGTACAATGTCCCAGTGAGCTGTAGCTGGCACCCAGTGCTGACTTCCTGTGGTTAATGTCTGAACCTGCTGCTGTGGCAGATTATGGGAAAATATGGATGCTTGAAAACCTTCTGAATTTGCAGGTTCAGACCTTTATGGTTATTTAAGTAGCACAATGGGAGTATTGGGCTTTGGAAGATATGTTGGAAATGTATATATTGCCAAAGACAAAGCTCATATCTTTATTTGATTCAATTTGAGTATAATGAGAATTTTCTTGGAGGAATTTGAATTTGCAAGTTTGCTTTACAATGACCATCTAATGTCAAGGAAAAACCCATGGAAATTGTTGACCAAATACTAGTGGGAATTGCCAGCCAGGTGCATGAAAGAATTGCAATTTTAATGAAATATAATCAAGGTATACAAAGAGCTCAGGTCAGAAAATCCTGTATTACTAATTAAGGAAAAGTGTGAGAATTTGAAATCAATACCAAGATATTTCTGAAAGTGTATCATAAAAAACTGTGGCTAATAGTAACATCCCCAAAGATGCTATTTAAACCTTGATTCTTCATGGTCAACTTGAAAAGAGAGTTATGTAAATCCAAGTCTCTCCTGGAAATGATTCAGAAACCCATTTGTTATCAATATCAACTTTTTTGAAAATGTAATAATATCGTTTGATTAGGGCCAACTGGTTCACAAAGGTGGACTCACAATCTAGTTGTATCTCTTATTGTGGATAAATAATTCCAAGAAAATTCATATCTGGAAACCTGTGCTCCAACTCAAGGATTAACAAATCACAAGCATCAATGCATTGAACTTTGATAGCTTTGATAGTTTGATCAAAACCCTCCCAAATAAGTATAGAATGGAAGAATAGATTGGACCACGTGGGATTGTCCAATGAGGTAGAAAGTCAAAAGTTCAATGCCACCATTTAGGTCAATCATCCAATTTTGAGTAATCTTACAAGATTTGTTTGCAACATCCATGAACTCAACAAAAAATTCAAGCTGAAATAAAGTGTGTGAGTCCTTGTACATTTTGTATAGATCTGTTTGGCAAATTTTAACAACTAAAATGTAATCACACATGAAAACATCCCTAGCCTATGCAAACTTCATTAAAGCATTGACAAATTCCAACATAGGCAATACACATGGCAAGCCCAACAAAATCACATAAACTCAACAATTGACCTTGACTACCTACATAGACCATTGTCATTTGATATTTTAGCAATTTGGGTTTTGTGCTATTTCCCAATGAATTTCATAGGCAACAACATGTTGATCCACATCATCATTGCTTTAACTCCAAATTCCAAAAACTTGCTAAAATTATGAAAATAAAAGGTTTAAAAATTCTTTGAAATGTGACACAAGGTTCAATCTATGTGCCATACAATTGATCCCAATGAAATAAAATGCTTGTGAATTTTCATCAAAGTAGTAACATTACATCTTAGTGGCATGCAATACAACATTGTGTAAAGATTCAACAATCTCCCCATCTAGCACAATCACTACCATGTTTGGATGGGTAGTTTGGCACTTTGAGGAATCAAACAATATTTGCATTGTTCATATTTAGTTATGGGTCTGCTTTAGAAAAGTAAATGGAAAATGAATGCAAATTAGACCAATTTTTTTCCTCTCCACAATAACCCCTTCAACAAGTCACTTCTAAACATAATCCTTGCTTCTTTGCACATAAAACTTATCATTGAACACATGTTGATTTGACTTCAAATAATAGAAATCCCCTACTATTACACCCACAAATGCAATTGTGGTTTTCCTTCAATTTGCATGTTTCCACAAAGAGTTCAACTTGGGTATTAACAACTTGTTTATCCTTTCAATGACATTACACACCCCATTTGACATTTGTCACTTTCCCATCAACACTCACAATTTTTCCTTTTCTTGATATTGACTAGGTCTATTTCTACTTGTGCTGCATTAACAACCACAATAATAGGTAAAGAATTTTGGTTAGAATTTACAACATTCACAAGATTTACAAACATTCAATGGATGTACAAGAATGTGGTAAAGAAAAGAACTTATGTTTGAAATTTTTTGGGACAACTAATCAACGGGGTGCCATGGCAACAAACACAACTTGTCAATTGATTTTAGCCAAAACAAACCTCAACAATAGACTAAAACTACTTACAACAAACTAAAACAATAGACCTTAATGTTCAACTATAGATTCAAATAATAGAGTTGCAGACCTTCAAGTTTCAAGCAAGGTGTAAGTTTGTGTTTACATGATTTCTATAGCGTGGTGACCCTCCTTATAACCCATGAATAGTGACATGTTGCAACAAACTCAAACAAAGCTCAAAAATTCACAAATTTAAAAGAACTAAAACACGACATAATCAATGGTTGACTATTTGATGGTTGCATCATTGTGGAATCCAAATTTGAAATCATGGAGTAACCCACTGCATAAACAAATGAACTGCATTGATAAAACCTACAACAAACAACTTTAGTGAATAACTTTGATAGTTGGAAAAATTGCAATCACCATCAATGATCAAGCTTGTTAGTTGTACCCTAAACCTTGATAATTAAGTCCCACATGTAAGTTGCAACACTACAACTTAGCTTGCATGATGCATCATTGAATCATGATTAATTCAATGAACCAATAACCATTAACTTCTAAATACTAACAACTTACTGTTTACAAGTTATCACTAACACCTGGCAAGTGAACAAGAGAAGGATCAAAGTCCAAACAAAAGACAACACTCAAAAGCACAGAACACACAATGGGAAGACCCAAGAGGAGAAACCAAGTAACCTAAGACCTAAACCCATCACCAGTAACACAAAGCAAGTTGTGCAAGGAGATGGGTGAAAAACCTGGAAGAACACCAAAGCCTAGAAGAGACCTCTCCTGCTGCTGCCAAAAATACATGGGTTAATCAGTCTTCACCATAGCTTACAAGGGCAACACTTGTAGATGCATAGTTAGTTTTGAGTGGATTCTTGTTTCTCCTGGAATTAACTGACAGAGCAAGAGATATAACTATTTATTGAACAGCATTGTCTCTAAACCCCCCCACCCACCCAATCTGAACATTCCCAATCAGGTGATAACCAGCAAGAATTGAGAGAGAAACCCCTCAACTGCACCAGTTTGACCATATGATACAACCCCTCTATTTTGTGCCATCCCATTTTGAAGCTCCAAAAGCATGTCTACAAAGGTCTTTGAAGGATTGTACAACCCCTATGTTGTCAAGAGATGTTGGCAGCAATACTAGTTTATCTCTGCTAATGACCAGAAACAGTGCAGCTAGTGCTGTCATGACATCTACAAAGCTTTCTGCTAAAACAAAGTCCATCACAATCACTGTGATACAATTTGTATCTGTAATCTCTGAATAAAAGTCCTGCACAAAATCTAATAGTGCATATGGACTGGCAATCTACATTGTACAGGAGGATAGAATCTCATCTACCTTGTTCAAAACCGTAGTTGAGTACAAATACAAGTCCCTGCATCCTGGTTCTCACACATTGCCCGGTCTAACTTTCAAAGAGGAAAACCAGTCAGCTTGTGTAACAGCTTAAGTGCATTTTCTTTGTAGACCTCAGTTTTGTCAGCTCAAGTGACCATGACAGTTGCCATGAGAGAGAACAAGGGACCCAAGAAAGGGAATGGAATATGTGGGGCATGATGGGAAGAGATGGAGAGACTTGAGTGTTTCCATAAACAACAGACTCCCCGATCATTGTGTGTTCACACAAAAACTGTCAATCAAAGAGGGCTCTGTAAGAAATGCTTGTAGCTGCTTCCGAAGTTCTCCAACCAGGACAAGAAGCTCTTCACTTGATACCTCTCGAGCAGCTATTATTGCGGCCAAGTATTGCCTTCTGGATAGATCAATCTTCTCCTTCTGTTCCCTTATGTCCCTTGAAATAGGAGGGATCAACTGCTCCATCTCTTGACCTGTAAGGCAAACTAGCTGATTGTTCTCATGATCTGTTGCCTGCACAGTCAGACTGACCATTATCAGTTTGGAAACAGTTACTACCCTACAATTCCATAGGCCAGATTCCAAGTGGCTGTCAGAGTGCATCCATAGACAGCTCACAGAATGAGATTTGAGTGAAAGCTAGAAAATTGCATGAAGCCAGATGCCCCTCATGACCTTGCCATTATCATGTATTTAATGCTCAGAACTAGTCAACATCATGTCAGCTCATGGGAAGATGGGGAGAGAGTTACCCAATCAGATTGTATGGCATCCATGGTGCTGCTAGTATCAACAACATCAAGCTGGAAGCGTAGTTTCAACACATGACTGCGCAGTTCATTCACCTCTGCCACAATGTTTTCAGCTTGAGAGTCTCTCTCTATCATGTCCATTTCAAACTGCTCCAGCAGAGACTGAATCTTCTCCAATTCATGCTGCATTACACAAGGCAGACACCACTGAACAGTGGATTCTACAAAGCACATCAGAATAAACTGCACGCTGAAAGCTTGACCAAACACAAGCAGGCAGCTCAATTCTTGTGTTTGCCAGATCCACATTCTCAATTATGAGACTTGCAAATCAAAGAGAATTTGTCCTTGAAAATAGACTCTTCCCAAACAACAATGAGTGCCACCAATATCTACTGAGAGTGACTCCAACAGAGCCCAAGCCATAGATGACATTCAAAACTAGAATGCAACTTGAGAAGTGAGAGTCTCAAGATTGGTTTCAATGGAATGAGTTTTGGAATAAGCAAAGTAGAGAAAGTATCTCAAGCAAGAGATCACTGACCTCCTTGTCAGATAACTCAAGTTGTGCAGCTTGGACAAGTCTGTTCTCCTCCCAAAGTTCCTGCTGCAACTCTTCAACCTGAGTTTCCAGCTCCTTAACATCCCTATCCCTTGATGCCTTACTAATTGCAATCTCAGCATTTGACCGCTTGACTGCTCGTTCCAAGACCCTGTCACTGTCGTATAGCTTCTGCTTCAACTCCTCAAGTTCAGTTTGTAACTGCTGTGTATTCTGTGATTTTTTATAAGCAATTTCCTCTATCTGGGAGTCCTTCTCCCTAAGCTGCTGCTTGAGATCCTCAATCTCCTGTATCTGACAAGGAGAGTCCTGAGCAATGGACTCCAAAAGAATGTCTTTCTCCCAGAGCTGCTGCTTTAGCTCCTGAATCTCACTTTGAAACTGAGAGACAGTTTGTGCCTCCACCTTTTGGGGTATGTTTTCACCTTCCTCCCTGCCAGGGATCGCCCCTCTGGCACCTCCCCCTTTGCTACACACAGACTGGACATCGCTCTTGGCCTTCACCAGGCTCTTGGATATCTGCAACAAGTACGCAGACATACATCACATCTAGTGTTACAACAGAGAAACCCACCCTCCACCACTGTGCATGATTCTAGGGCCCACAGCAACCCAGAAGTGGCAAGTACATAGACCATGTTCCATGAGTCCAAACCCATGAATATCATCCAGCTTCTGTTTCACGGTAATTTATTGCAAACCAAGAAACGCCAGGTTACCTTGCAGCACTGACTTTCTAACATGCAGTTCTCTTGGAAAAATAGGATTTGTGTAAAGCTTCATTTGAACAAGATTGAAGACTGAAGTCCTCCAGTGCCTCCAAGTTCCCAATAGATGTGTACAATGTACACTCCATAATTTACAGGAAATATTGAAGCATGTTATTGCCATGTTGCCAGTGGATTGCCCTGAGGATTCCAGGACATGACGGACACACTACAAGATCAGCAGTGTACTTTGGGAGGCTGTGTAGAACATGTACCTTCCTGTTCAGCATATCCCGAGCTGGGGCAGCTGTGTAAATCATGGATGAGCGGTGTCCAAACATTGTGCGACCTGACTGTTGTTCCTGCAAATTCTCAGCCTGAAAATTCTCAGATCTTTCTTGCCCATGTGTAGAGCGCAATACTGGTATTGGGTCATTGGGCTTCAAGGAGACGGCTTGAGATGACAAAGCACTCCCTCCAGTCTAGACATGAATGAATACTACTCACAGATTGTGAAAACTTCCATGACACCATATTCACATGAAGATAGTAAGATACAAGACATCTCTCTCACTTGATCATCTGCCCCTCAAATGCAAACATGACTGGAAAGTGATAGGCAGGATTCCTGGCCTGCAGAGAAGAAATCGATGAGAGAAACTTTACCAGGAAGTTCTCCATAAGAGGAATCATGTCCACTAGGTTTTGGTAGAGAGCAGGGTCCACAGGTGACCCGGTTGGAGCTCCGTTGACAGCTCGGGGAGCAGCAAAGCCCCGGACAGCTGCCATAGTTTGAGCAGTTGCTTGGGGTCCCAAACCAATTCCCCACTGCCGACGCTCCTTCCGAAGACTTCCGTCAAGATGAAGAGGGCCGATCTCGTGACCAGGTTTATCCCCTTTCTCAGAGGCAGTAAATATAGCAGAGCTTGCAGTCTTGGGTCGCTGTGGAGACAATGCGCCAGGCAAGTGATTCTTTCCAGCAGTCAGCACTGCGGGACCTGTAGTGGTAGTAGTGGTTGGTTCTTGGGAGGCAAAAGGGCAATGATCTGTGGGACCACTAGTTGGCTGCTGCTCCTCAGCAAAATCTTCGGATTGATCTATTCCTCCTGGTGTGTAGGAGGAGGAAATCTCGGAGGAGAACAGCGAGCGGGCATGCGATGCACCAAGATCAGCTATGTGGTGGAAAGGATCATGGGCAAGAAGAGTACCTGTGGCTGGGGTTATGGGCACTGGCACAGATGATCCACTATTACTGCGCCAAGATGGAAATTCATGTGGAATTGAGTCTCTCCGAATTCTAGGTCTCATGTACTCAACATATGTAGCCATTCTCCCCCTGCTGGACTGCACAACAAATGGCTTGCCGTCGTCTCAGCTCTATGTACCAAGCCATCAGTAGCAACGACCCGCTCTCTGTTCGCGGCTCACATTGTGAATACTGTACAACATCGGCATGTAGGTTTCCCTAAGCCAAATCCAACAGCTGCCAAAACCAAACAGAAAATTTATAAATTCCACTAACAAAACAACAAGAAGAAGAAAGACAACTCGACCTCGAGAACAACACACCAAAGAAACAAAAAGGCGGAAGCCAAAGAAAAAAGAGAAGGAAAAGGAAAAACGAGACAGAAGGAATAACAGAAAAGAGAAAAGAGAAAATTCTATTCACCACGAAGCAAATCGAATTGATCACTCTTTGGATCTATGACTCCGCGACGAATAAGAACGACGACAACGACGGAAGTGCTTGGAACAGGAACATCGATGGCAGCTTTCGTGTCGCTAGGGTTGTTGCAACAACTTTGCAACAACAACAAAGCGCATCAAAGCAGAAAGGCGAAAGGAGTGCAGCACCAAGCTCGGGCAGGGACCAAAAAAGTGAGAGAAACGTTTGTAGGGGGTGCCCGGGAGTGGAAATTGACTTTGAGAAAAACCAAATTTCAAATTATCTAATCTGTAATAGAGTAGTACTACCAAAGGTAGGAAGGCAGTAGGTAGGTAGGTATATCTGTGTCATAACTTGAGTTGTAAGGTTTTTTTTTTATAAAAATTTAAAAAATTTAAATTTTTTATTTTATTTTAATCATTAAATTATTATTATTATTTCTATTATTATTATTATTACTATTATTAAAAATTTGTGAGAATCGAAAATTAGGCGAGTTATTTATCCAAATAGTAGAAAAATTAGTCGAATTTACACTATATAAATTTTTAAAATTCTTCCCAAAAAACATTTTTGTTGAAAAAGCCACAAAAATATCACTCAGTTATGTACTCTAGCCTAGTGACTTTTTTTCTGGCGAAAACTTTCCATTTTGTCAAAACAAAAAAGTCCTAAGGAACACCTGGTCAAGTGAACTTTTTGGCAAAATTTCCCAAACAATTGCCACATTTTAAGGAAGAAAGTTACGAAATTGCCCAAGATATTTGGAGGATTTGGGCACAATTTTAGCTTTCTTCTTTTGAAATCGCCATGTTTAGCCACTAGGTTCTAGTAGTTGGCCAATATGTAATAGGATTCTTAGATTTTTTATGAATCTATTTGTCTTGTAACCAGATTTGGCTAAATTATTTTTTTCATTGATCGCCACTTTATTAAGTACAACAAGAGAAAATTGCAAAAAAAAAGAAAAAAAAAAACCACTGATATAACCACTTTATTTTAGACTATATTTTATGGATTTTCAATGCAAATAAACTTAAGAACTTCCATTTTTATAAAAAATAAAAATTCAATTCTCTTTATTTTTTCTTGCTTGGTGGGATTATTACAAAATACAATAATAGAGTAATAATTTCATTTACATTTTTTTTTTTCACCTTAACTAACTTTTGAAATTTCTACCCTACGGAAAAGAAACCGTTAGGTAAGGTCAGTGTGACCCAACGGACTTCTTTTTCTTTTTTCTTTTTTCTTGTTTCTTTTCGTCCTTTTGTTTGCTTTGGGGAGTTGTTTCTTTCGAGGAACGTTGGTAACTGAACCTTGTTCTTTCCTATTGGCGGGGGCGGGACGTGGGGGCGGGCGGGCGGGGGCGGGGATTTTTAAGTTAATGAAAAAGTACACACCGTCCAATCGTGAGTTCGAATCCTGTCAGCTACAAAAGCTGTGTCAGTGAGATGCAGTACACCTGGTCAGTACTCAGTTAGTGCTCACACAGACTCTAATTTTGTAGTGATTTCTAAGAATTATTTATTTTTTGTTTTCATTAATTCTTTTCAATTCTTTTGAGAAAATATCCTAAAATTACAATGTTAAATTGAATTAAAAATATTTTTTAAATTAAATTTTTAGTTAAAATTACAATGTTTACAATGTTAGTGTAAATGTTTTACACTTATATTTACATCATTTTACACAACCTAAAATTTATTTACATTGTTTTACGATTACATTTATATGTCACTTCTTATATATTTGCATTTACACTTTTTGAAACATTTTTTTTACATTTACACAGATTGTAAAAAATATTGTCAAGTTGATTTACATTTTCACATTGTGTAAATCTAAAAACATTTACATGCACCACATTGGGTTAAACTTACATTATCTTAGGGAATTCTTTATATGCCCAATTAGGGTTTAGCCACAAGATGAATGAGTTTTATGTTTCATGATCACTAGTGGTTATTTTTAGTTTGCTCAAATATGTAAGTAAATCCAATTTGAAAAATAAGGGCTTTAAACATCACATTTGGAGAGATAATATTGAGTGACAATAATGATAATTATATTTAAAGATGTTTTGATCTTGCATGATTCAAAGAGGTTAGCACGATAAATAGGTCAAATCTTATAATTAACATAGTAAAAATAGTGGTGTATGGTATGTGTTGTTCAAACCAAGGTTAGGCAATTCTCATTTTTTTCATGAGATTTGTCCATTCCGGTTTTTAGAACCATTTTAAAGAACTTGTCAAGTTTTTAAAATATATATAATTTCAAGGTTAGAAAACCATTCAATGCTTTAAAACTTTGGGAAAAGAAAATTTAATTAGTTTTTAGTCAAGTTGATTTTCACAAATTTTTGAACTAGTGGCTTCAAATATGGTTCTCACAACCTAATTATTAAAAATATATATTATTTTTAAAATTCAAATAAAGATGAAACTAAAAATTATTTGCAAAAGCATGATGAAAATGCATAAAGTTAAGTTTTTTTAATTTCAAATTTCATCTAGTTCAAATTCATTTTCAATTTTTTCTAATTCCTCTTTAAAATCCACTTCAATAAACTCTACAAGATTACAATGAGATTTGCAACAAATTCTTGGGTTATTATGTCAATTCTTATTAACAAATTTTATTTTTTTCAAGTTTTTCAATTTTAAGTGATATTTCTTAAGTCAATGAGTATGGCCACTTTTTAAAAAATCCTTTCAATCTTTATTTGTGATCCAACAATTCCCAATATTTGTTGAGAAAAAAAAACATTGGGGAAAATGGATTCACAAAATTTTCACCATTGGAAAGGACATTTATTTCCTGAACATCCACTTGAAGTTTCCTACAAATCAACAATTATCTATTAATTAATTCTTTGACCAATTGACTTGTGCTAGGAATCATTTCAAAAACCCCATGTTATAGTTTTCATCAACTTTTTATTTTGTAAATCCAATTTCACAATTTGGCACAAGATGCAAGTGATGATAACACTTCAAAAGCATAGAATGTAACGGTTTTTTTATCATACTATTTAATAATTGAAATATCTTGCTCATGATTAACAAATGAAGACACCAAATGAAGACTTTTTAATTATGTATCTAACATCAACAAAAAAATGTTGTAAGTTTTTCTTTCTTCAATTTTTTTTTAAAATGAAAGGAGAAAACTTAATGGAAACATATCTAAAGTTTTTGCAAACTTTTTCATATGTTGTCCCATATTGGTATGCTTGAGAAAATGCATGGCCAAAGCAAGTGCCTTGGAAGTTTTCCTCCAAACCAAGAAGTTCATAATTCACCACAAATTTTTGTGTTAATTTCATTACATTCAAGTTTGTACCTTCATACTTCACATATGTAATATCTTAAGTTATCCAACAATTGAATAAGGTTTCATGCCAATGCTTGACCTTTGGTTTTACTTGCTTCAAACAACCTTATTTAGATATCTATTTAGGTTGCCAATCCATACCCCCAAAAAACTAATCACCAAGGCAAAAACATCACATTGTGTTCCCTTTGACATTCATAAATCAAATCTAATTATTGTAAAAGATCATTCTTTCAATTTTGGCAAAACATACTTTTGTTTTGTTTTCTCCACCAAATGAAATAAAACCTTTCATGAATTTATTGTTTTCAAAAGAAACACAACTTTTGGATGTAAATGGGTTGTAATACATTTCAACTATGTACTTTTCACAAATTGAATAGGTAGTTGATTTTCAACAACCAAAAGGTCAAAGTCTTGTAAAAATTGTTTTTGTTACACAACATCTTTATTAAAAGGATCTTTTGCATAAAAAAATGGTGATATTTTAGAACTAAACACATTATGTTTCTTTTTTGAAGGTTGATTTTCCAATACAACTTTCACTAAATTGCTCACTTCCTTTTCAAAAGTTTTTGCAAGCATATTATTTCTTTTTCAAAATTCCATATTTTTTTATGCACATACAATTTTTACAAATTTAATTTCATCCTTTCTTCATCACTATTAATAGTTCTAGATTGTGTTTGCAAACTCTTATTTTCTTCCATAGTTTCTATCAAAGATTTCTTTTTTATAGAAATTTCATTGTGGAAAATATCCTAAAACTCATTTTTTAGTATTGTTTCATTTTTCAACAACAATTTTCATAAAAGGTGTAAATTAGAATGGAAATGCTAAAAGAAAAAAATACATTGTCAAACTTGGATAAATTTGGAATGTGTTTTAGTGTCTTATGTTTTAGTTGCTATCAACCTAGGAATTTCTCTTCAACATTTAAACATTTGCAAACATTTACACAAGATCTCATTTTCAATCATCATGGCAAAAAATAAACAATAAAAAAATGTCCAACTTCTTCTAGTAGACAAAAATCCTAACAAAAACTAACAAACAAATGAACAAAAAATATGAATTATAAAAGAAAAATTGAAACAAATTATTAAAAAATAAAAATAACAACCAACAAACCAAAAAAAAGAAAAGATTTTTTTTTTAAACAAAAAAAAAGTTGAAAAAAACTTACAAGTTGAATTGACTTCTAACACCTATAAGAGAGATTGGGAAGGGGGAAGTATTAATTTGAACAAGGAAAATAGCTAAACCTAAAATAGTGAAACAAAAGAATAATGAATTAAGGGAATAACAAAACAAAAAACGTAAGTTAATAAAGTATCTAAAGTGGTGATGTAACAAGGTGTAATGAAGTAAATGATTAACGTAGCAAAAAGTGTAAGTTAAAAAGGTACCTAAAGTGGCGATGCAATAAGGTGTAATGAAGTGACGAAATAGAAAAGCAAGGGAGTTACAAAACAAGGGTGTAGTGAGGGAGTAACAAAATAACGGCACATTGAAGCAAGATGAGAAAAGATTAGATGAAACAATGCAACAACAAAAGGAGCAATGAAGCAAGAAAGCAACAAAGTTAAGGATCACCCAAAAAAACATAGTGAGGCCAAGCAAAATTTTGCCCCATTTATATTCAAGAGTTTTCATTGGGCAACAAAACCACTAAAGCCTAAACCTAAAACCTAATGAAGATTAACATTGGTGTTTTTTCATACCTTTCTAAATTTTCATTGAGTTAGTTTTCACCTTAGTGGGAATTGGTGTTCATGTTTTCATAATGAGTATCATTTCAATAACATATGTAGGTTTTCAATTTGAGAACTAACCTAAAACCTATAAAGTTTTCACAAAAAATGAAAACCATTCAACACTAATTCAAACCTACTTACAAACATAGTCCAAATATTCAATCATCTTAAAAGAAGTTAATAAAAGTTTGAGATGGGTTCAATATGAGTGTTGTGTGGGTATTTGGAGGGAGGGGGTTGAAACTCAATGGGTTTAAGCCCAAGTAAGGAGAACTTGGCCAAAACTTGACCTTTTTGGACATCTAGGTGTAACATGAAATCATATGACCTAGTTCAATGGTAGAACTAAGCCAAAACATGTAACATAAAATCCAACCATTGGTTGATTAGGGTTCAAAGTCCAAACATATATGTTTTTTCTTCATTCAATTTTGAATTTTTATAGATTGTAAAGTTTAGGCCATTAAGGGTTTTTTTTTTTCTGAACTTTATCCAAATTTACTCACAAATTGCAAAGTTCTTCCATTGCTTACAAAGCTTGGATGCTTTACATTTGTGTTCTTCTTGTTGTGATTTTTTTTGTTGTGGTTGTTTCAAAGGTGAGTTGGTTATGTTTGTTTTTTTCTTTTTTGCTAGTTTTTTTTTCAACCTTCTTTTCTCCTTTGTTTCTTATTTTTTCATCACACACACGCTTTTTCTTCTTATGACAAATGTTGTAAGCTTCTAGGTTCTTGGTCAATGTTTTTTTCTTGTTGGCATCAACAATTTTGTTTCTACTCAATGCTTCAAGCATTTTGCTTGCATACCTCCCTTTTTTGTTTTTTTGTTTAGTCTAGCTTTTTTTCACCTCACCACATCCTCATTTTCTTACCTTTGTATCATTTTTTTTTTTTTTTTCATGACACACAAGCTTTTTTTTTTTTTTTTTTTTTTTTTTTCTTTAGGTATTGGAAAGGCTTTCTTTTTTTTTTTTTTTAATTTTTTTTTTGTTGTTGTTTTTATTTTTTT
>Ga0116227_10006237_pt1 | contig 24341 bp, 24 predicted proteins | sample S1TSphgellanicum_FD_89693 | JGI IMG/M metagenome (GOLD analysis project Ga0116227, IMG submission 89693) | Host-associated microbial communities from peat moss isolated from Minnesota, USA - S1T2_Fb - Sphagnum magellanicum MG | ecosystem: Host-associated > Plants > Peat moss > Unclassified... | reverse complement strand
GGCCAGCCATATCCGCGTCGGTTCGGCGCTGTTCGGGGCTCGGGGGTGAGCGGCCCGGCGGGCGCCCCACGGAATTTGGGGGTGGGCGGCCTGCTGGGGGCTCAGGAACGGGATCTGGCGGCGCTGGCCGCGCGCGACCGGCTGCGCAGGCTGAGCCCGCGCGCGGGGGTGGATTTCGCCTCCAACGATTATCTCGGCCTGGCGGAAAGCGGGCTGCTGGCCGATGCCGCGCGTGAGGCACTGGATCGCGGCGTGCCGGTCGGTTCGGCCGGATCGCGCCTGTTGCGCGGCAATCACCCGGAGCATGAGGCGCTGGAAGAGGATGCCGCGCGCTTCTTCGGCGCCGAATCCGCGCTGTTCATGCCCACGGGCTACAGCGCCAATTCCGCGCTGCTGGCCACGATGCCCCAGCGCGGCGACCAGATCTTTGCCGACGAACTGATCCACGCCAGTTGCCACGAAGGCCTGCGCCTGACCCGCGCGGGCTTTACACTGGTGCCGCACGGCGTTGCCGATGCCTTCGATGCCGCCATCACCGCATGGCGCGCGCAGGGCCATACGGGCCGGGCATGGATCGTGGTCGAATCGCTCTATTCGATGGATGGCGATATCGCGCCGCTGCCCGCCCTGCTGGCCGTGGCCGAGCGCCACGACGCGCTGATGGTGGTGGATGAAGCCCATGCCACCGGCATCCTCGGCCCCGGCGGGCGCGGGCTGGTGGCGGGGCTGCCCTCGCGGGAGCGCATCATCACGCTGCACACGCTGGGCAAGGCGCTGGGCTGCGAGGGCGCTCTGCTGGTGGGACCGCGCGTGATGCGCGACTTTCTGGTCAACCGGGCGCGGGGCTTTATCTTTTCCACCGCGCCCTCGCCGCTCAATGCCGCGATCGGGCGGGCCAGCCTTCAGCTTTGCGAAAGGGCGGACGATCTGCGCGCTGATCTGCGTGCGCGCATCGCTATGGCCGAAAGTCTGCTGGTCCCGCTGGGCGCTCAGAGCCATGGCACGCCGATCATGCCGCTGATCCTTGGCACCGACAAACGCGCCATGGCGGTGGCAGACCATCTGCAAGCAGCCGGTTTCGATGTGCGCGGCATCCGCCCCCCCACCGTGCCCGAGGGCACCGCGCGGCTGCGCATTGTCATCACCCGCAACGCCGCGCCCGAGCAGATCTCCGCGCTGGCCGATGCGCTGAAGGAAGCTCTGGCATGACCGCCTATATCGTCACCGGCACCGACACCGGCATCGGCAAGACCGTCTTCTCCGCCGCCCTGACCGGCGCCTTGCAGCGCAAATACGGCAAGGCCCGCTACTGGAAGCCGGTGCAGGCCGGCATCGAGGAGCTGACCGACAGCGAGGCCATCGGTGAACTGGCCCCCGGCGCGCAGGTGCTGCCCGAGGCCTATCGCCTCGTCACCCCCGCCTCACCGCATCTGGCGGCGCGGATCGACGGCGTGACGCTCGACCCCGCCAGGCTGGCCCTGCCCGAAGGCGAGGGCCCGCTGGTGGTGGAAGGTGCGGGCGGCGCTCTGGTGCCGCTGGTCGCGCCGCCCGAGGGCGAGGGGCTGCTCTACGCCGATCTCTTCGCGCGCTGGGCGCTGCCGGTGGTGGTGGTGGCCCGCACGGGCCTTGGCACCATCAACCACACGCTGCTCACCATCGAAGCCCTGCGCGCCCGCAAGGTCGTCATCACCGGCATCGCCTTCGTGGGCGAACCGCATGAGGAAAACGAAGCGGTGATCCCGGCGCTGTCCGGCGTGCCCCGCCTCGGTCGCCTGCCTTTGCTGGCCGAAGTGACTGCAGAAACGCTGGCGCAGGCCTTCGACGAAGGCTTCAAGGACTGGACGCTGTGACCCATTCCCCCATCTGGCACCCCTTCACCCAGCATGGCCTCAATGAGCCCATCCCGCTGGTCACCCATGCCGAGGGCGCCAGCCTGTTCACGGCGGATGGCGCCCGCGTGGTCGATGCCATCTCCAGCTGGTGGGTAACGACGCATGGCCATGCCCACCCGCGCATCGCCGCCGCCATCGCGGAACAAGCGAGCAAGCTGGACCAGCTGATTTTTGCCGGATGGACTCACCAGCCCGCCCAGACCGTGGCCGAAGGGCTGGTTGAGATGGTCGGCAAGGCTGTGGGCGAGGGGGCTTTGCCCTATGTGTTCTTCTCCGACTCAGGCTCCACCTGCGTCGAGGTCGCGCTGAAGATGGCGCTGGGCCACTGGTCGCATCGCGGCGAGAACCGCCACCGCATCCTGGTGATGCAGCACTCCTACCACGGCGACACCATCGGCGCGATGAGCGTGGGCGAGCGCGGCGTCTACAACGCCGCCTATGCCCCGCTGCTGTTCGACGTGGGCGTCATCCCCTATCCCCACCCTGGCACCGAGCAGGCCACCTATGACGCGCTGGAAGCCGAATGCCGCGCCCATGCCGCCGCCTTCATCCTCGAGCCGCTGATCCTCGGCGCGGGGGGCATGCTGTTCTATCCGCCGCATGTGTTGGCCGAAATGGCCCGCATCTGCGCCGCGCATGGCGTCCTGCTGATCGCCGATGAAGTGATGACCGGCTGGGGGCGCACCGGCACCTTCCTTGCCTGTGAGCAGGCCGGTGTCGCGCCCGATATCCTGTGCCTCGCCAAGGGGCTGACCGGAGGCTCGATGCCGCTGGCGGTCACGCTGGCCAGCGAGGCGATCTATCAGTCGCACTACTCCACTGACCGCGCGAAAACCTTCTACCACTCCTCCAGCTACACCGCGAACCCCATCGCCTGCGCCGCCGCTGCCGAGAATCTGGCGATCTGGCGCGAGGAACCCGTGCTGGAGCGGATCGCTCTGCTGGCAGACCGCCAGGCCGCTGGTGCCGCCATGCTGGCGCAGATGGAGGGCATCGCCAACGCCCGTACCTGCGGCACGATTCTGGCGCTGGACTATGTGGTGGAGGGCGCGGGTTATCTGTCTTCGCTTCAGCCGCGCCTGCTGGCGTTTTTCCGCGAGGCCGGGTTGCTGATCCGGCCTTTGGGGAACACCGCCTATCTGATGCCCCCCTATTGCATCTCCGGAGAGGATCTGGGGCGGTGCCATCAGGCTTTGGCTGAGGCGGTTTCTTTGGTGAAGGGGTAAAGGGAAAAAGCGAGGGGGTTACCCCCTCGCGCTCCCATGACGTCTTCCGACGCAAGGGCATTGGCACCCGATCCTTGCGTCCAGCCTCTCCACCTGGGGCGCCGCAGGCTTTAAAATCGATAACACTGCGCGGGCGATATTGCCTGCGGCGCAGCAAACCCAGCGCAACGCCGAACCCTACACACAACGCAGACATTAACGGGAGCGCGAGGGTGTAACACCCTCGCATCTTCTCTTTTTCCTGCCTTACTTCCCCGCAGGCGCTGCCTTGAACTTATCCGGCACCACGCTGCGCCCCAGCGATTCGGGGCTGAACATATCGCTGTCCGGCAAAGCGTGATCCAGCCCGGTGGGGGTCATGGTCAGCGTTACATTGCCGGGCCGGTCGACATTGGCGTAGGTGACGCCGAGGATCACGCCGTCGCCCGAAACGTCATAGGTCCGGATATCGCTGGCGTCGGTCAGGCGCACGCGGTCGAAGGCGCCCATGCGCCCGTCGATCCGCCCGAGATATTCGGACTGGCGCAGGGGGCGGTTGGCGTTGATGCCGCAGGCGGCCTTGGCGACGGCGGGGCCCGAGACGATCTGCCCGGTTTCCAGGGACAAATCGATACCGCGCATGGCTGAGCAATCCGCGATCATGCGGTCGCGCGGCGTTTCCACGCGGTGCCAGTTGCCACGGTTGAACTCGGCGGACCATTCTTCCGAGGCCTCGCCGCGCTGGGGCGTCAGGCGGTTCCAGTAGTAGACCGAATAGGTCGCCTGTGTGGTGTGGGTGCGGTTGACGATGGGGGCGACGATGCCCACGGCGGCCTGCACCGGATTGTCTGCCCGGACGATGGTGGGCATGGCGGCTGCGAGCGGGGCGGCGCACAGCAAGGTCACGGCGGCAAGAGCGGCCCCCCGGGCGCGCGTGCTGATGATCATGTTTTATCCTCTCCCCCCGAAAGGCGGGTTAGGGAGAGGGTATCACGCGATTGTCATCTTGCAAGACGTCATCATGCAACAGGGTTGCGGGGCGAGCCCGCCAGTCTTCATCTTTGTTGCGCGGAGGGGTGAGCGAGAGCGCGGGGCCGCGCTCTCGCCCGGGTCATCAGCCCTCGTGCTTTTCCAGCTCGTTGCCGGCCAGAGTCACCACATGGAGCAGGTTGGTCGCGCCCGGCGTGCCGAAGGGAACGCCCGCCAGCGCGATCAGCTTGGCACCGGCCTCGCCGAAGCCGTGGCGCAGGGCCATGCGCTTGCCCTTGGCGATCATCTCCTCGAAGCTGCCGATGTCCTTGGTGTGGACGGGCAGGGCGCCCCACAGCAGCGCGGTCTTGCGCGCGGTCTGCAGGCTGGGGGTCAGCACCAGCATCGGGGCGTGGGGGCGTTCGCGGGCCACGCGGCGGGCGGTCGAGCCGCTGCCGGTGAAGACGATGATCCCGGCGATCGACACCGTCTCCGCGATCGAGGCGCTGGCCTTGGCCAGAGCGTCGGCGGTGGTGGCATCGGCCTCGATCTCGGCCAGATGGATGCGGCGGCGGTAGGTGATGTCCTTTTCCACCTGCGAGGCGATGCGATGCATGATCGTCACCGCTTCTTCCGGCCACTGGCCGCTGGCGGTTTCGGCCGAGAGCATCACCACATCGGCGCCGTCATAGACCGCGTTCGCCACGTCCGACACTTCGGCGCGGGTGGGGGCGGGGCTCTCGATCATCGATTCGAGCATCTGCGTCGCCACGATGACCGGCTTGCCGCTGCGGCGGGTGGTTTCCACGATCAGCTTCTGGATCGGGGGCACCTCTTCCGGGTTCAGCTCGACGCCGAGGTCACCGCGGGCGACCATCACGCCGTCCGACAGGTTGATGATCTCGTCGAGGCTCTCGACGGCGGCGGGCTTCTCGATCTTGGCGACCAGCGAGCAGGCGCCGCCGATCAGCTTGCGGGCTTCGGCCACGTCCTCGGCGCGCTGCACGAAGGAGAGGCCGATCCAGTCCACGCCCTGCGCCACGGCGAAGGAGAGATCGCGGCGGTCCTTCTCGGTCAGCGCGGGGATCGGCACCACGGCGTCGGGCACGTTCACGCCCTTGCGGTCCGAGATGACGCCGCCGACATCGGCCGAGCACAGGATCTCGTTCTCATCGGCGCGGATGACGCGCAGCTTGAGCTTGCCATCGTCGATCAGCAGGCGCTGGCCCTTCTGCATGATGCCGAAGAGTTCGGGATGCGGCAGGCAGACGCGGGTTTCATCGCCGGGCTCGGGGTTGCGGTCCAGCGTGAAATGGCCGGAGTGGCGGATGACGGCGCGGCCTTCCTTGAAGGTGCCGACGCGCAGCTTGGGCCCCTGAAGGTCGCACAGGATCGAGATCGGGCGACCGAATTCCTTCTCCACCTCGCGCACATTGGCGATGGTTTCGGCGTGGGTGGGGTGATCGGCGTGGCTCATGTTGACGCGGAAAGCGTCGGCACCGGCGCGGATCAGCTTGCGGATCATCTCGATGTCGCGGCTGGCCGGGCCCAGAGTTGCGAGAATCTTGACCTTGCGGCCCCGTGGATCGAGCTTGTGCGAGGGAGACGTAGACACGCTCAAAATTCCTTCCCGGCGTTTCGTGGGCTATAACGCAATATGTGATCGGCGTTGTGACGGCTGTCCATGACAAAGACGCGGCGAAAACCCAAGGATCAATGCCATGAATATGAATGCGAATGAAAACACGGTCGATCCAGTGGATTCCCTGAGTGACGCGCAGGCCGCAGCCGCTTTTCGTCGGCTCGTGCGCCATTTGCGGCATCGGCACGATGCGCAGAACATCGATCTGATGGGATTGGCCGGTTTCTGCCGCAACTGTCTGGCCGACTGGATCGTGGAGGCGGGCGCTCCGCTGGACAAGGCGCAGGCCCGCGAGGCGATTCACGGCATGAGCGCGGCCGACTGGAAAGAGCGCCACCAGACCCCCGCCACCGCCGAGCAACTGGCCCGGATGGAGGAGAGCGTAAGACGCAATGCGGCCGTCGATTAATGCGCAATGCGGCCGTCGATTGAGGCGGATTGAGCCGCCTTTGGGGCCGATCCTTGGGGATTGTGCTTGATGGCCTCTTTTCGTTCCGAGCGAGCGAGGCTATCGGACGGCGCAACTGATTCACCGATTCACGGAGACCGACCATGGCCGAAATGGCTGCCGACGACCGCCTGCGCCTGCTGATCGAGCGCATCGAGCGCCTCGAAGAGGAAAAGAAGGGCATTCAGGACGACATCAAGGACGTCTATCTGGAGGGCAAGGCCACCGGTTATGACCCCAAGGCGATGCGCCAGGTGGTTCGCATCCGCAAGATGAAGCCGGATGACCGCAAGGAACAGGAAGCGATCCTGGAAGTGTATCTGAACGCTCTGGGCATCGGCTGATTTGAAATCCGGCTGAAAAGCCGGATTTGCGGCACCGGCCCGCTCCTCCGGCCCGGCCACCCACAGCATACTGGCGCTGGGGGACCGGGCCGGAGGAACGGACCGGTGCCGCTCTCGCACCCGGGCGGCAGCTTGCCCGGTAAAGAGCCTTAAAACCGGCTCTGGATTGCCCTTATGGCGCGGTTTCGCTAGGGGGCTTGCAACCACAGCCTCAAGCAAGACAAAGCGGACACCATGGCAGGCCATTCCAAATTCAAGAACATCATGCACCGCAAGGGCGCTCAGGATAAGAAGCGTTCGGCGCAGTTTTCGAAATTGTCGCGCGAAATCACCGTCGCGGCCAAGATGGGCATGCCCGATCCGGACATGAACCCGCGCCTGCGCGCCGCCGTCAACGCGGCCAAGGCGCAGTCGATGCCCAAGGACAACATCCAGCGCGCCATCGACAAGGCGAGCAAGGGCGACGGCGAGAACTACGAGGAAGTGCGCTATGAGGGTTACGGCCCGGGTGGCGTGGCCATCATCGTGGAAGCGCTGACCGACAACCGCAACCGCACCGCCACCAACGTCCGCACCGCTTTCGCCAAGAACGGCGGCAACCTTGGTGCCTCGGGCGCGGTGAGCCACGGTTTCGACCGCCTCGGCCTGATCGAATACCCCGGCAAGGTCGGCGATGAGGACAAGGTCCTCGAAGCCGCCATCGAGGCCGGCGCCGAAGACGTCGAATCCGATATGGGCGACGGCGACGAGAACCCCGGCAGCCACCAGATCTGGGTTGCCGTCGATTCGCTGCACCCCGTCGCGCGCGAGCTGGAAAAGACCCTGGGCGAGGCCGAGGGTGTGAAGCTGGCGTGGAAGCCGGGCCTGAAGGTCTCGGTCGATGCCGACACCGCCGCCACGCTGCTCAAGCTGATCGACGTGCTGGACGACGATGACGACGTGCAGACCGTCTGGGGCAACTATGAGATCCCCGACGAGGTGATGGAGCAGCTGGGCTAACACCCGGTGATCTCACCCGTGGTTCAGATGATCGCCAAGGCCCTGCTGGCCGGAGCGATCATCGCGACCATCGCGGAAATCGGCAAGCGCGCTCCCACCATGGGCGCGCTTGTCGCGTCTTTGCCGCTGGTTTCGGTGCTGGGGATGATCTTCCTCTGGCACGCCCGCCCCGATGCAGAGGCCATGGCCGCCCATGCGCAGGCCACCTTCTGGTATGTGATCCCCTCGCTGCCGATGTTCCTGCTGATCCCGGTGCTGCTGCGACAGGGCGTGGGCTTCTGGCCTGCTCTGGCGGCGGGATGCGTGCTGACTGTGGGGCTCTATCTGGGCATGGTGCATTGGGGCATCCGCTGGGGACTTAAGCTGTGATTATCTTGGGAATCGACCCCGGCCTCACCGTCACCGGCTGGGGCGTGATCGCCAAATCGGGCAGCCGCATCAGCCATGTCGCCAACGGGCAGGTGCGCACCGACATTCAGGCCCCCATGGCCGAGCGGCTCCTTGAGCTGGACAGGGTGATCACCGAGGTGGTCGCGCAGTACCAGCCCGATTTCAGCGCGGTGGAAGAGATTTTCGTCAATGTGAACCCGCAGTCGACGCTCAAGCTGGGGCAGGCGCGCGGGGTGGCGCTGGTGTCTCTGGCACGCGCCGGGCTGCAGATTTCGGAATATCCCTCCAAGGTGGTGAAGAAGGCTCTGGTCGGCACCGGGGGCGCCGCGAAAGGCCAGGTGCAGGCCATGCTGGGCGTGCTGCTGCCGGGCGTGAAGCTGAAGGGCGAGGACGCTGCCGACGCTCTGGCCGTGGCGATTACCCATGCGCATCATTTGGGTAGTCACCGGTAGAAGAAGGAAGATGCGAGGGGGTTACCCCCTCGCGCTCCCATGACGTCTTCCGACGCACGGTCAGTAGCGCCCGACCTTTGCGCCCAAACTCTCCACCAGCACCACAAAAGGCGCCGCAGGCAGGAAATTCCTGCGCCTTCCATCGGTTGACGGCCTGCGGCGCGGCAAGCTGGGCGCAAGGCCGAACCCGTAGCGCCAGGTAGACATTAAAGGGAGCGCGAGGGCGATGGCCCTCGCATTCTACCCTTCCACCTTCTTAAAAATGTTCCCAAATCGTTCCACTTCCGCTAGCCATGCGCGATGATCGCGAAACTGACTGGCATTCTGGATGACTTCGGCCCTGACTGGGCGGTGATCGACGTCAATGGCGTGGGTTATATGGTGTTCTGCTCGGCGCGGACGCTGCAGGCTTTTGGCGTGCGGGGCGACAAAGTCACCGCGCATACCGAGATGCAGGTGAGCGAGACGGACATGCGCCTGATCGGCTTCACCAGCGCGGGAGAGCGGGCGTGGTTCCGCCTGTTGACGCATGTGCAGGGCGTGGGCAGCAAGGTGGCGCTGGCCATTTTGTCCGCGCTGACGGTCGAGGAATTGCAGAAGGCCTGCGCCCATGGCGACGCGGCGATGATCGCCCGGGCCAATGGCGTGGGCGCCAAGCTGGCGGCGCGCATCGTCAATGAGCTGAAGGACAAGGCGGGGGGCATGATGTTCACCTCGCCGGGCGGTGTGGTCGTTTCGGGCGGCGGCGCTGTGCCGGAGGGCAATGTGGGGGCCGATGCGGTCTCGGCCTTGCAGAATCTGGGCTTCAAGCCCGCCGTGGCGACTCAGGCCGTGGCCGCCGCCATCGAGGAGATGGGCGAGGATGCCGGGCTGAACGCGCTGATCCGCGTGGCGCTGAAGAAGGCGGCGGGTTGATGGGTTACACACACCTCGAGTTCAGGGCGGATTATCCGCGCGCGCAGGGGGAGGCCGGACGCGAGGTGATGGCGCGGCTGACTGTGGCCATGCGTGATGCCGGTTTCGCAACGGCGGTGCCTGTTGTCGAGGATTGGGGACAGGCCTGCACGCTCTCGGAGGGAGGAATCGGCCTGTTGCTGGGATGCAGTGCCTGTGCCGAGTATGACGATGGCTGGTTGTGTTTCGTGAAGGGTGCCAAGGGAAGTCTGAAGCGCCTGTTGCGGCCGAAAGCGGCGAAGGCTGCGCGTCAGAAAGCTGCCTTGGCCATGCATGCCACTGTCGCTGCCGATCCGCGTTGTCGTGATTTGAAGTGGTGGACTGACGATATGGGCATCGGCCCGCTGGTGGAAGCGTGATGACCGACAACCCCCTCCTCTCCGCCCATCGCCAGATCGAGGATGCCGACGCCGCGCTGCGCCCCAAATCGCTGGCCGAATTCGTCGGTCAGGCGGCGGCCAAGGACAATCTGCGCGTCTTCATCGAATCCGCCAAATCGCGCGGTGAGGCGATGGACCACACGCTGTTCTTCGGCCCTCCCGGCCTTGGCAAGACCACGCTGGCGCAGATCATCGCACGTGAGCTGGGCGTCAATTTCCGCGCCACATCCGGCCCGGTGATCGCCAAATCGGGCGATCTGGCGGCGCTGCTCACCAATCTGGAAGAGGGCGATGTCCTCTTCATCGATGAGATCCACCGCCTCAATCCGGCGGTGGAAGAGGTGCTCTACCCCGCCATGGAGGACCGCGCGCTCGATCTGATGATCGGCGAGGGGCCTTCGGCGCGCTCGGTGCGGATCGACCTGCCGCCCTTCACGCTGATCGGCGCGACCACCCGCATGGGCCTGCTCCAAACGCCGCTGCGCGACCGTTTCGGCATTCCGGTGCGCCTGCAATTCTACACCGTGCCCGAGCTGGAGCGGGTCATCACCCGCGCCGCCGCCCTGATGAACATTGGCATCGAAAAGGATGGCGCCACCGAAATCGCCCGCCGGGCGCGCGGCACCCCGCGCGTGGCCGGGCGCCTGCTGCGCCGGGTGCGTGATTTCGCCCATGTCGCGGGCCTTCCCAGCATCACCCGCGACCTCGCCGACGATTCGCTGACAAGGCTGGAGGTCGACAGCCTCGGCCTTGACCTGCAGGACCGCCGCTATCTCCAGATGATCGCCGAGATCTACAAGGGTGGCCCGGTGGGCGTGGAAACCATGGCGGCGGGCCTCTCCGAACCGCGCGACACCATCGAAGAGGTGATCGAACCCTACCTCATCCAGCTCGGTATGGTGGCGCGCACCGCGCGCGGGCGCTGCCTGAACGACCGCGCCTGGCAGCATCTGGGCATGAGCCCGCCCAGCGCCACGCCTCAGGGCGGTCTGTTCGAGGATGAGGACGGCTAGGGCAACAGTGATGGCCTAAGTAAAACTCGGTAAACCGAAGCCCAAACGTCAACACTTCACCTCATCCGCTGTCCCGTGGCGGGACAGGGGGCTCGCTTCTTGGGCCGGAACGTGCCAAATCCCGAAACGGGACAGGCCGTCACCGTGGAATCAGGTTGTCTGCGCGCGGTGGTTAGGGCTTGTAGAAAGCTAAGGCGAGCCCCTTGACGGGTTCCCCGGCGTGAAACCACCCATCAAGGGTTTTGCGCTAAGGGGCCCAGGGGTGGGCGCCGGGGCAATCGTGGCCCGGTAACAGTGGGAATTGGACTATGTCGGTTCGAGTGGGCATCGCAAAACTGGCTATGGTGATCGCCGGCGGCGCGCTGGTGAGCGGTGGCGCCGTTCACGTCGCGGAGAAGATGGCCGCCGGCAAGCCGCAGTATGTGAAGCACGCCAAGGTGGCTAAGCCGCCAGTGCATCGCGTTGTCCACGTTCCGCCCCGCCATCGCGCGCCCTGCTGCACGCCCACGCCGCCCCAGGTGGCGATGGTGCCGGTGCCGCCTCCGGGCCTGCCGCCTGCCAATTTCGTGCCTGTCGCGCCCGATATCGGCCCGGGCGGCGGCGGTGAGGACCGGGTGCGCGTCGCCAGCGGCGGCCCTTCGGGCGGCGGCTTCTTCGGCGGTTTCTTCGGTGGCAGCAGCGGTGGCGGCGGCAGCGTCGTGATCGTGAACAGCAACGGTTCGACCAGCGGCTCCGGTTCCACGAGTGGTTCGGGCTCCACCAGCGGCTCGGGTTCGACGAGCGGCTCGGGTTCGACCAGCGGTTCCGGTTCCGGTTCCACCAGCGGTTCGGGCTCGACCTCGGGTTCGACCAGCACCTCGACCTCAAGTTCGAGCAGCACCTCGGGCTCCACCGGCGGTTCGACCTCGACCACGACGACCACCACCACCACGGGCGGCAGCAGCACGACCACCACGACCTCGGGCGCCACCAGCACCACGACGACGACCACGGGCGGCAGCACGACCACCACCACCGGTGGCAGCACGACGACCACGACCAGCAGCACGACCTCCACGAGCGGCGGCTGGCATCACCCGCACCACCCGCATGATCCGGGCACGCCGGTTCCGGCCCCGCCGATGTTCCTGCTGTTCGGGGGTGCTGTGGCCGCTGTGGCCGCCCGCCGCCGCTTCGGCCGCAAGCAGGCCTGAACTTTCGCCAAGCCTTGGCATATGTGAAACGCGCGATCGGTCCACCGGTCGCGCGTTTCGCTTTAGGGGCCGCACGTTAGGGTTTCCTTGGGGCTTGAACGCTATCGGGAATCGCAACTGTTCAAGGCCACAGGACCGTTTCATGCGCCATCTGCCGCCCCATGCCGTCGAGACATTTGCCGGGCACTATCCCGAAGTGCCGCATATCATCGACCATCACCTCTGCGGCCATCCGCTGATGGAACTGGAGGCGCTGGCGCAATTGGCCGAGCGCCTGCCCGCCAAGAACATCGAGCATGCCTATGCCGCCCAGCCCATCGGCGTCACGGGCAAGCCGCCTGTGCCCGACATCAGCGCGGCTGACGCCATCCGCCAGATCGACACGGCGGGCTGCTGGGTGGCGCTGACCTTCATCGAGCAGGACCCGACCTACAAGGCTCTGCTGCTGGAGGTGGTGGAAGAACTGCGCGCCGCCATCGAGCCGCGCACCGGGGCGATCCACACCCCTCAGGCCTTTGTCTTCGTGTCGTCTCCCAACGCCGTCACCCCCTATCACTTCGACCCCGAACACAACATTCTGATGCAGATTCGCGGCAGCAAGGTGATGACCCAGTTCCCGGCGGGCGACCCCTTTTACGCCGCCGCCGAGATCCACGAGGCCTATCACACCGGCGGCGGACGCGAGCTGACCTGGCGCGACGAGATGCTGGCGGGCGGCAAGGAGTTCGCGCTGGAGCCGGGGCAGGGGCTGATGGTGCCGGTGATGGCGCCGCATTTCGTGCGCAACGGGCCGGTGCCCTCGGTCTCGCTCTCGATCACCTGGCGTTCGGAATGGAGCTATCAGGAAGGCGCGGCGCGCGCTTTCAACGGTGTGCTGCGCGGCTGGGGCCTGTCACCCGCGCTGCCCGGGCGCTGGCCCGCGCAGAACCGCGGCAAGGCTTATGCCTGGCGCGCGCTCAAGAAGCTGAAGCTGAAATAGCGCCGGGGTTCTGGTCGTTCCCTCTTGAAATGCCTGCCAAACAGGACAATCATGTTCGTTTTTTGGCGGATGGAGCAACGAAAGCGCTCCTGCGCCGTTTCCACCCTCCGCAAGGGTCCCGGCAGGTCGGTCATCGGCCTTTCATGCTTTGGGCCGATAAGAGTGTGAACGTTCGAAGGCAAGCAAATGACCGAAGAAGAAAAAGTAACCCACGACCGCTTCTACAAGGCCGAGCAGGAAGCCGGTTTCGTGGAGGCCCATGGCCACCACACCGCCCAGACGCAGAGCCCCTCCTACAAGCTGGCCTTCCGCGACACCGATTTCCTGCTGCGCGAGGAACTGCGCCCCGTCCGCTTCCAGCTTGAGCTGCTGAAGACCGAAATGCTGCTGGAAGAGGCCGGGATCGGCTCGACTCTGGTGTGCTACGGCTCGGCCCGCATTCCCACGCCCGAGCAGGCGCAGGCCCGCATCGAGGCCGCCAACACCCCCGAGGAAAAGACCGCCGCCGAAAGGCTGGCCGCCAATTCGCATTACTATGAGGAAGCCCGCAAGCTGGCCCGCATCGCCAGCCAGGCCGCCATCGTGGAAAAGGGCATGCGCCAGTTCGTGATCTGCTCGGGCGGCGGGCCCTCGATCATGGAAGCGGCCAACCGTGGCGCCGCCGAAGTGGGCGCGGAAACGATCGGCCTGAACATCGTGCTGCCCCATGAGCAGGCGCCCAACCCCTATGTGACGCCGCGCCTGGCCTTCCAGTTCCACTATTTCGCGCTGCGCAAGATGCACTTCCTGCTGCGCGCCCGCGCCGTGGCGGTGTTCCCGGGCGGCTTCGGCACCTTCGACGAGTTCTTCGAACTGCTGACCCTGATCCAGACCGGCAAGATGAAGCCCTTCCCCATCCTGCTGTTCGGTGGCGAGTTCTGGAACCGCGTGATCAATTTCGAGGCGCTGGTGGAAGAGGGCGTGATCAACCGCAAGGATCTCAGCCTCTTCACGCCGGTCGAAACCGCCGAGGAGGCCTGGGAGCATATCACGCGCTTCTATGGCATCGAGATGAAGCCGGTCGAGGATTGAAGAAGGAAGATGCGAGGGGGTTACCCCCTCGCGCTCCCATGACGTCTTCCGGCGATAGGGTGGTGGCGCCGCATCGATGCGCCTTGGCTCTCCACCGGCACAACGGAAAAGGCGCCGCAGGCAGTGAAGCCCCGGCGCCTTTTTGCGTTTTGATGCCTGCGGCGCGGCAACCTTAGTGCAAGGCTGAACCCGAAGCGCCTTGGCTGACAATGAAAGGGAGCGCGAGGGCGATGGCCCTCGCATTATCCTTTTCCTAAAACCCCTTCACAGCCTCATGCCCCAAAGGCCCATGCCCCGCCCCGAACCCCGGCGCGACCAGCAGAGCCTCCCGCACGAAACGACGCCCCCGCTCCACAGCGGCCACCAGATCGAGCCCCTGACCCAACCCCGTGGCAATCGCGCTGGCCAGCGAGCAGCCGGTGCCATGCGTATGGCGCGTTTCGATCCGCTCCGCATGCCAGACCCCAGGTGCCTCGCCCGGACGGAACAGGCGGTCTTCCACCACCGGCCCCTCGGCATCGCCGCCCTTGGCGAGGAAGGTGATGCCCTGAGCCGCCAGCGCCTCGGCCCCGCCCAGCGCCGCCAGTTCGGGCACATTGGGCGTGGTCAGCGTGGCCAGCGCCATCAGCCGCCCGAAAGCCGCGCGGGTGGCATCGTCGGCCAGCACGCCGCCGCTGGTGGCGATCATCACGGGGTCGAACACCACCGGCACGCCCAGCTTCTCCAGCCGGTCGGCCACGGCGTGGGCGATGGCGGCGCTGCCCAGCATGCCGATCTTCACCGCGTCCACGCCGATGTCATCCACGCATGCGTCCACCTGAGCGCCGACCATCTGCGCCGACAGCGCCTCCACCGCGAAGACGCCGGTGGTGTTCTGCGCGGTGATGGCGGTGATGGCGCTCATGCCATAGCCGCCGAGCATGATGATGGTCTTGAGGTCCGCCTGAAGACCAGCCCCGCCGGAGCAGTCCGATCCGGCAATCGTCAGGATACGCGCGGGGCTGCTCATCCCTTGAAGTGCTTCACGGTGCTGGGCGGGTGCTTGGCGTGGTGCTTTTTCGCGCGCGTGGGGCGATCCATGAGTTCGCCCTCGCAGTTGGGACATTGCTCGTCGAGGTCCTCGGCGCATTCGGCGCAGAAGGTGCACTCGAAGGAGCAGATGAAAGCACCCGGCGCTTCGGCGGGCAGGAGGGTGCCGCATGTTTCGCAATCTGGGCGCATTTCGAGCATTTTGCTGTGTCCTGAAAGTAGGGAGAGGAAATGCGAGGGTGTTACACCCTCGCGCTCCCATGAATGTCTACGTTAGTGCCAAGGGTTGGGCCTCGGCGCAACGGCGCAGCGCCGCAGGCTTGAACATGATTGCCTGCGGCGCTTTAGGTCGCGCAGGTGGAGAGTTGGGGCGCCACAATTCGGCACCACCGCCCTGTCGTCGGAAGACGTTATGGGAGCGCGAGGGGGTAACCCCCTCGCATCTTCTCCTTCACCCCTTAGGCCGCAGCTTCCTTAACCGCATCGCAGATCGCATCCACCACCTGCTCGACCTCGGCGGCGTCGTCACCCTCGGCCATCACGCGGATCACGGGCTCGGTACCGCTGGCCCGGATCACCAGACGGCCCTTGCCCGCCAACTGCGCCTCGGCCTCGGCGATCACCAACTGCACCTTGTCTGCCTCCAGCGGCTTCCCGCCCGAGAACCGCACATTTTTCAGCAACTGAGGCACGGGATCGAACAAGTGCAGCAATTCACTCGCCCGCTTGCCCGATTTCACCAGCGCGGTCAGCACCTGCAGCGCGGCGATGGTGCCGTCGCCGGTGGTAGCGTGGTCGAGCATAATCATATGGCCCGACTGCTCGCCGCCGACATTGAAGCCGCCGCTGCGCATGCGCTCCAGAACGTGGCGGTCGCCGACCTTGGTGCGCTCCAGCGTCAGGCCCTGACCGTTCAGGAAGCGTTCGAGGCCAAGGTTCGACATCACCGTGGCCACCACGCCGCCGCCGCGCAGCAGGTCCTGCGCGGCAAGCTGCGTGCCGATCAGCGCCATGATCTGGTCGCCATCGACCGTCTGGCCCTTTTCATCGACCACGATCAGGCGGTCCGCGTCACCGTCCAGCGCGATGCCGATGTCGGCGCCCGAGGCCACCACGGTTTCCTTGACCAGATCGAGATGGGTCGAGCCGCATTTCAGATTGATGTTCTTGCCGTTGGGCTGAACGCCGATGGTGATGACCTCGGCGCCCAGTTCCCACACCGCCGAAGGGGCCACCTGATAGGCCGCGCCATTGGCACAATCGACCACGATTTTCAGCCCATCCAGCCGCACATCCTGAGGCACCGAGCCCTTCACGGCGTGGATATAACGCCCACGCGCGTCCTCGATGCGGCGGGCGCGGCCGATCAGGTCGCTCTCGGCCAGCGGCAGGTTCTGGCCCAGCATCACCTCGATGGCTTCCTCATCCGCGTCGGAGAGCTTGAAGCCGTCGGGGCCGAACAGCTTGATGCCATTGTCCTCAAAGGGGTTGTGGCTGGCCGAGATCATCACGCCGACGTCAGCGCGCAATTCGCGGGTGAGCAGCGCGACGGCGGGGGTGGGCATCGGGCCCAGCAGCACCACATCCATGCCCACGCTGGTGAAGCCCGCGACCATGGCGTTTTCCAGCATATAGCCTGACAGGCGCGTGTCCTTGCCGATCACCACGCGGTGGCGGTGGCTGCCGCGCAGGAAGCGGGTGCCGGCGGCCTGGCCGACCTTCATTGCGATATCCGCCGTCATCACGCCCGCATTGGTGCGTCCGCGAATGCCGTCAGTGCCGAAATAGTGCCGTGCCATGATGGTGTTCCTGTTTGGATCAGAGCCTGATGTGCGTATGGTTTGCCACGGCGTGGTGATCGATGAAAGCCGTGCGGGCAAGCCAAAAAGGGGCCTTATCGTGTCGAATGAACCAGAAGGCGCATCCTTGAGCGAGGCTTCAGCGGGGGGTGGCCTGCCCGATATTCACGTCAACACCGGGCTGACGCTGGGTGCTCTGGCTGTGGGTTTGCTGGCCGGGCTGGCGCTGACTCGCTGGCCGGTGCTGGCGCCTGTGGGGGCGCTGATGGCGCCGCTGGGCGGGCTGTGGCTCAAGGGGCTGGAGATGACGATCCTGCCGCTGGTCTCCGCTTTGCTGGTGGTGGGCATCGTGCAGATGATGGCGGCGGCCAGCGCGGGCAAGCAGGCGATCCGGGTGCTGAGCTGGATTTTCGGCATCTATTTCGCCAGCGCCTTTTTTGCCGCTGTGGCCATGCCGCTGCTGCTCGATTTCTGGCCGGTGCCTGCTGCCGCGCAGGGCGTGCTGGCCGGGGCGCCGGGCAAGGATGCCCCGGTGCCGGGGTTTGGCGATTTTCTGCTCTCGCTGCTGCCCTCGAACATTTTCGCGGCGGCGGCCAATGATGCCATGCTGCCTTGCGTGGCCTTTTTCAGCCTGCTGGGCGTGGCGATCTCGCGGCTGGCGCCTGTGCAGCGCGGGCAATTGACCTCGCTGTTCGAGGCGCTGGCGGGCGCGATGATGGTGATGATCGGCTGGGTGCTGTGGCTGGCGCCGGTGGGCGTGTTTGCCCTCTCACTGGACTTGGGCGCACGCACCGGGGCCGAGGCCATCGGCGTGCTGGCGCATTATGTCATCACGGTCAGCATGATGGGCTGGGCGGTGCTGGCGGCGGCGCCGGTTCTGGCGCTGCTGGGCGCGCGGCTGGCGCTGGGTTCTTACTGCCGCGCTTTGATGCCGGTGGGGGCGGTGGCGATCTCGACGCAAAGCTCGCTCGCCAGCCTGCCCGCGATGCTGACCGCCTGCCGCAAGCTGGGGATCAGCGGGGCCAGCGCGGAGTTTGCCCTGCCGCTCTGCGTGGCGCTGTTCCGCGCGACCGGCCCGGCGATGAATCTGGCCGTGGCGATCTATGTCGCCAAGCTGACCGGCGTCACGCTCTCGCCCGCCATTCTGGTGGCCGGGGCCATCGTGGCGGCGATCACCGAGATCAGCTCGCCCTCCCTGCCCGGCGCGATCAGCTTCGTCTCGGCGGTGGGGCCGGTGGCGCTGGCGATGGGCGTGCCGATTGCCCCGCTGGCGCTGCTGGTGGCGGTGGATATGCTGCCCGACATCACCCGCACCGTCGGCAATGTGGCGATGGATGTGGTGGTGGCCGCGCTGGTCGATCGCGGGGCGCGACGGGGCGAAGAGGCCTAGTCCTCGCCCTCGTCCTTATCCTTGCTGGGGCGTGAGGCCGACAGCGGGCGGCGGCTGGCGATCAGCCCCAGCTCGCTCAGGATCGCGCCGCTGGCGTCGCTGGTCCCGGCATCGCCGTCGCCCACGGGCTGGCCGCTGTCGATCAGCGTGGCCAGGGCGGCGCGGGCGCGGCCCACACGGCTCTTGATCGTGCCCACCGCGCAGCCGCAGATCTCGGCGGCTTCCTCATAGGAAAAGCCGCCCGCGCCCACCAGCAGCAACGCCTCGCGCCGCTCGGGCGCCAGCGTGAGCAGCGCGCGATGCAGATCGGCCAGATGCAGCGGCGCCTCCTGCCCGGCGGGGGCAACGAGGATACGCTCGGCGGTGGTGTCGTCATAATCGCCGCGGAAGCGGTTGCGGCGCATTTCGGTGAGATAGATGTTGCGCAGGATCGTGAAGGTCCAGGCGCGCATCGAGGTGCCCGGCGTAAAGCGGTCCCGCGCGGCCCAGGCGCGCATCAGCGCCTCCTGCACCAGATCGTCGGCCAGATCGCTGCGCCCGCACAGGCCGCGCGCAAAGGCGCGCAGATGCGGGATCGTCGCGGTCAGTTCACGCTTGAAGGCGGCAGCATCCATCGGCTCGGAAGGGGCGGCCGATTGCGGATCAGCCATCGCTGTCGTCCAGCTTCGACAGCAGATCGGCGAAGCTGTCGGGCAGCGGTTCGTCCACCACCTGCTCATACATGGCGCGCAGCGCATGGCTCAGGCCCGCTGCCATCTCGGGCGGGGCGGGCGGCAGCGGTGAAGCGGCATCCTGAGGGGAAGGCGCGGGCGCCGACCCGGAGGGCGTTGTATCCTTGTCGGACATAGGCTCCTGCTTTCGAGCGCAAGGGGGCGGGGGGGCGCCGATTGCTTCACGGGGTTGCAGATTGTAAGCCTTACCGCAAGCACTTGTTCATCGTAAGACTGCCCGCTAACATCTTGCAAAGCCGGGAACCAATCGGCCAACCACCGGTTGGCAGGGGAGAACGGCGATGCCGGAGAATAAGGCAGAATCGCTTTCCTGGAGGCGCCGGCGGGGTTGGACGTGGATCTGAGTGTTTCCGAACGTAACCTGGAACAACGCTGGTATGAGCGTTTTCCGCGCCTGGTGCCCATCTCCACCTTCGCCCTGACCATGGTGATGACGGTGCTGAGCGTCTGGGCGATCGAACGCGTCGAGCAACAGCGCCGCGAAGGGCAGGCCCGCGCCGCCGCCAGCGTTGTGGCCACCGCGCTGGACCGGCGGGCGCATTCCTACGTTTCCTATCTGCGCGCCGGCTCGCTGCTGCTGGGCACCGGCAAGGAGCCCACGCAGGAGGATTTCGAATCCGTGGCGGGCGGGCTGCTCGACGATGCCGATTATCACGGTGCGCTGGGGATCGGCTGGATCCCGCTGCTGAAACCCGGGCAGATTTCCGGTTACGAGAAGCGGATGCGTGCCGCGGGCGATGCGGGCTTTGCGGTGCATCCCGCGCCCGCCCCGGCGGACGGCCTTGTCGCGCCGATCGGCTACATCGCCGATATGAACGAGCGCAACCGGCCCACCCTTGGCTTCAACACCTATTCCGAGCCGCGCCGCCGCGCCGTCATCGACCAGACCATCGCCCGACGGCAATTGACCGCCAGCGGGCCGCTCTCGCTGATCATGCAGACGCGGGCGGGCGAGTGGCAGGGCTTCCTGCTCTATATGCCGGTCTATGGGCAGGGGCAGACCGACCTGCCGCGCGGCCTGATCAGCGCGCCCTTCAACGCCGGGGCCTTCCTCAATTCGATCGTGGTGCTGGAAAAGATCGAGGATCTGCAGATCCGCCTCTTCGACGGCGCGATCGCCCCGAAGCATCTGATCGCCCGCGCCGGGACCGAAGGGCCGGCCATGAAGGCGGTGGCCACACAGGCGCTGACTCTGGGCGGGCGGCGCCTGCTGGTGGCGGTCGATGCGCCCGAGGTCGGGCTGACCCGCACCGCATGGGGCGCGCTGGTGCTGGGCACCGCCATTGCCTTGCTGCTGGCGCTGGTGGCACGCATCGTCAGCCGCCGCGCCGAGCAGGACCGCGCCGCGCTGCTGTGGCTGCGGGAGCAGGCCTCGATCCGCGCCTCGCTGACGCGCGAGCTGAACCACCGCGTGAAGAACACTTTGGCCAATGTGCTGTCGCTGATCGCCCTGACCAAGCGGCGGGCGACCGGGCTGGATGAGTTTGTGGAAGGCCTGCAGGGCCGTATCCGCGCCCTTTCGGCCACGCATGATCTGCTGACCAACAGCGAATGGGGCCCCACCGCCCTGCGCGACGTGGTGCTGGCCGAAGTCGCGCCCTACACGCGCGGCGACGATGCGGCCGTGCTGCTGAGCGGGCCCGATGTCGACCTTGCGCCCAATGATGCGCTGTCGCTGGGGCTGGCGCTGCATGAGCTGGCGACCAATGCCTCGAAATATGGCGCGCTCAGCGTGTCGACGGGGCGGGTCGAGGTCTCATGGTCGATGGTAGGCGAGGGCGTGGTGCAGGTCCACTGGCAGGAAAGCGACGGGCCACCCGTGCCGGCGTTGCGCAGCCGGGGTTTCGGCACCGACCTGATCGAGAAAATCGTCGCGCATGAGCTGGGTCACGGGGTGCAGCTCGATTTCGCGGTGAGCGGGGTGAAGTGCACGCTGATGGTGCCGGTGAGGGCGCCGGTGGCGTTCAGCATTCGGGCTCGGCAGCAGGTGGCGGCTGGGGTTAAGGGGAAGTAGGGGGATGCGAGGGGGTTACCCCCTCGCGCTCCCATGACGTCTTCCGACGCGCGGGCAGCGGTGCCGCGTCCTTGTGTGGGAACTCTCCACCTGCGCCACCTTGGGCGCCGCAGGCATTCAATGCGAAAGCGGAGGTCTATCGTTCCTGCCAGCGGCTCGGCAAACTAGGCGCAAGGCTGAACCCGAAGCGCTGAGGCCGACATTAAAGGGAGCGCGAGGGCGATGGCCCTCGCATTCCTCTTTTACCCTTCTGCCACTTTCAAAGGCTCCGGCTCCCGGAAGAACAGGGCCTGAGCCATGGCCGTGGTCACGCTGGCCTCACGGAAAGGCTTGGTCACCAGCCATGTCGGCTCCAGCCGGTCGCCGGTCAGCAGACGCTCGGGATAGGCGGTGATGAAGATCACGGGCACGTCGATCACGGCATGGATATCGTCCACCGCATCCACGCCCGAGCTGCCGTCGGCCAGCTGGATGTCGGCGAGCACAAGGCCGGGGCGGTTGGTGGCGATGGCCTCCACCGCCTGCGTGCGCGTGGCGGCGGTGGCGCAGACGCGGTGGCCTTGCGACTTGACGATATCTTCCAGCTGCATGGCGATCAGCGGCTCATCCTCGATGATGAGCACGTCGGTGGCGGCATCGCGGGCGATATCGGAGAGGGCGCTGGCGACCAGCTGCTGGGCTTCGTCCTGCGAGACGTCGAGGATTTCGGCGGCCTGATCGACGGTGAAGTCTTCCACCGTGGTCAGCAGCAGGGCCTGGCGGCTGAGCGGGGTGATGCGCGAGAGGCGCAGCTGCGCCGCCTTTTCCGCCGTGCCTTCGGGCAGGGTGGTGGCGCCCTGGTTCATCTGATTCCACACTTGGCCCAGCGTGCGATAGAGGGCGATTCGGCCACCCTGCAGGCTGGCGCGCAGCGCGGGGTCAGCCAGTGCCGCTTCAAGCAGTGTGACCACCAGCGCGTCGCCTGCCGCCTGATTGCCGCATAAGGCGCGCGCATAGCGGCGCAGATAAGGCAGTTGAGGGGCAAGTTGAGTGCCAAGCGGCATAAGTAGGTCTCCGCATATCTTTTCGTCACGTCATAACGTGCGTTTCTCTGAACGCCCGCTGGACGAAAGGATCTTGAGAGACTTTAGCAGCGATGCCCGCAAAGGCAGCATGAATAATTATAAGAAAGGCGGGAACCGTCGCGAAGGAGCGACGTTTCATCCCTGTCACCGCCGAGACCCCCCTCCCGTCCACAGCGGCTGGTGATGCGATCCCGGAAAGGCCCCTGTCCCAGCTGGCAGGGGCCTTTTTGTTTGAGCATCTTTGAAAATCCGGCGGAAGAGCCGGATTTTGCGGCACCGGCCCACTCCCCCGGCCCAGTCACCCACAGCATACCACGATGGGTGACTGGGCCGGGGGAGTGGGCCGATACCGGGCTCTTAGAGCGTTTTCTCGTAGATGCGATATTCCTTGTTCACCACCGATTTGATCTCGCGCGCGATCGAGTTCATCCCCTGATTGTCATCCAGAATCCAGCCGATCTCACCCCGGCTGGCGCCGTAATTGGCCACCGAATTGGCGCGGATGTACTCGATCATCATGAAAGCCAGCTGGCTGGCCAGACGGCTCGATTGCAGCTTCTTGCGCACGCCCATCAGCGGCACGCGCATGGTCTTCACGCGCGGGCGCCAGATCCACAGCAGCAGCTTGATCCAGCCCAGCGGCGAGGGCTTGGGCCCGATCTTGGCCAGCACCTCGTTCATGTCGGGCAGGGTCATCATGAAGGCGACGGGCTCGCCCTCATATTCGGCGATCTGCACCAGATCGGCCTTGATGAGGGGCTTCAGCTTCTTGCCGGTGTAGGCCACCTCGGAATCGGTGATCGGCACGAAGCCCCAATTGTCGCTCCACGCGTCGTTCAGAATGTCGAGGATGATCGCGGCTTCCTTCGCGAAATCCTTCAGCACCACATTGCGCACATTGATCTTGGGGTTCTTCTCGCCGCTGGCGACGATGCGCTGGATCAGCGGCGGGAATTCCTTGGTGATGTCCAGCTCATAGGTCTGGAGGTTCTTGGCCTTGATGTAGCCCGCCGCCTCGATCCACGGCTGGAACTTGGCGTTCTGATGGCCCATCATCACCGTGGGCGGATGGTCATGCCCCTTCACCAGCAGGCCCGGCTCCTCCCAGACCGACAGGTTCATCGGCGCCAGCACGCGGTGCATGCCCTGAGCGCGCAGCCAGTCCTCGGCCGCCGCGATCAACTGATGCGCGATGTCCTGAGTCTCGGCCTCCAGAGCGCCCCAATTGCCGGTGCCCGGGCCCATGCCCTGCTCGACCGGCATGCTGAGCGCCTGCTCGTCGATCAGCGCGGCGATGCGGCCGACGATCCTGTCGCCCTGCTTGGCCAGCAGGAACTGGCATTTGGCATGCTCATGGAACGGATTGCCGCCGGCGGTGATCTTCTCCAGCTCCTCGCCGCGCAGCTGGGGGACGAAGTTCGGATCGCCCGCATTCGCCTTGTAGACGTAATCGACCCATTGGCCGCGCTCGGCCTTGGTGGTGACCGGGCTGATGGTGATGGCGGCCATTGTGTGATGCTCCCTAAGCGTTTGGCGCGGGGTTTAGACGGGTGAAGAGGGTTAAGGAAGGGGCAAGATGAACAAGGGAGAGAAGGAAATGCGAGGGTGTTACACCCTCGCGCTCCCATGACGTCTTCCGGCGATAGGGCAGTGGCACCCGATCCGAGTGCTGGACCTATCCACCTGCACCACCTGAGGCGCCGCAGGCATCAAACTCGTTTCCTGCCTGCGGCGCGGCAAGCCGGGCGCAAGGCCGAACCCGAAGCGCAACGCAGACATTAAAGGGAGCGCGAGGGTGTAACACCCTCGCATCTTCTCCTTAAACCTTGTCCCCCTTGTCAGCCATCCCTCGCCGACGCGGATGCCCACTGGCGATCCCGCCCGACAGTTCCTTCACCCAGGGGTACTTCACAGCCACCTCCTCGGTGTAGCCCAGATTGAACACGGTGGGGCTGCGCGTAGGGCGATCCTTCTTGACGTAATAGGTGCCCAGAACCCGGTCCCAGGTGTAGTTGGTGATGCCGAAGTTGCCGTCCTCGTCGAAATAGTGGTGCTCGTTGTGGCGCTGCTTCATGTGCTGCACCCACTTCCACTTCGGCTTGAAGGCCAGATGCTGGATGCAGTGCATGAACTCGTAATAGCAGGTGGTGATGATGCCCGTGGCAAAGGCAATCGCCGCCCCACCCAGCCAGAAGTCCTTGCCGCCGATCAGCGCGCCGACCGGGGCCGTGGCGAGGAAGATCGTGGGCAGGGTGGTGTGCAGCGCGCCGAACAGCACTTCGAGGTGGTTGGGGTCCTGATGGTGATCGTAGTGGATGCGCTTCCACGTCGAGGCCAGCAGCTTGAACTTGTAAGGCCATTGGCCGTGCAGCACATATTGGTG
>Ga0116227_10006236_pt1 | contig 24341 bp, 20 predicted proteins | sample S1TSphgellanicum_FD_89693 | JGI IMG/M metagenome (GOLD analysis project Ga0116227, IMG submission 89693) | Host-associated microbial communities from peat moss isolated from Minnesota, USA - S1T2_Fb - Sphagnum magellanicum MG | ecosystem: Host-associated > Plants > Peat moss > Unclassified... | reverse complement strand
TTTTTTTTTTTTTTTTTTTTTGTTTTTTTTTTTTCTCTCTTTTGGTTTTTTTTTTTTCTTTTTCTTTTTTTTTTTTTGAGTTTCAGAAAATAATCAGCCTTTTTTAAAAATATTTTATCTTCTTTGGCTTGTCTTTTATCTTTTTCCTTTTTTAGGTGTCTTTGGATTTTTATTATCTTTTTTTTATTTTTTCCCTATAACTTTTTCCCTCATGACTTATGGCTCATCTTTTTTTTAATTTTTTTTTAATTTTTCATTTTGGCTGTCTTTTTTGGTTGGACTTAATGGAATTGTAGAATAAAGTTCAGTTGTTGAGTTGATGGACTTTTTCTTGGGAAATTTTCTTTAAAGAGATTCCTATAATCAAACAACAAAAACCAACCCAGAGAATGCCACCAGCAGGATGTTAAAAACCCCCCTACAAACTTGGCCACTCTTTTTCCCAAAAATATGGACACTTCCGAGTGGTTGGTTGCTGTTGTTGTTTGGCCCAATGTAAAGAATTGATGTAAGTAGCGGTTGGTTGGTGTTATCTAGGGCATAAAACAAATAAAGTGAAACATTTAACAAAATACCCACCTGGAGACTACCAACCTCTTCTCTTTGGGTACAAAATATGCAAAGAGTGGTTGGTTGGTTTAGGTTTTTTTTTTGCCTATGTAAAAATGTAAGCGAGAAGGTTGGTCGGTGTTGTGTTGTTTGCATGTAAAGAAAAAAAAGCGGTAAAAATTTATTCTGTGGTTAGGTTGGTTTGTATTGATGGCTGAACATCGAGAGTGATTCTTCATGCTAAAATGTGGGGGCTAAGTTTTGGGGGGAGGGGGTGTTGGTTGTTGGTTGATGGTTGATTCTTTGGGGATAGTTTTTCTTTTTGTTTACGTATGTAGAAATGTAAGTAGGGGTTGGTTGGTATTGTTTCTTGGCATATGTAAAATTGTAAGAAGGGATCGGTCGGTATTGTTTCTTTGCGTATGTAAAAATGTAAGTAGGGATTGGTTGGTATTGTTTCTTTGCATATGTAAAAACGTATATAGTTGTTGGTGGGTGTTGTGTGCATATAAAGAAAAAAAAGAAGGTGCAAATTTTATGTCCAGTTAGTTTGTATTTGTGACCAAACAAGAAGAGTGATTTATTCTTCATGCTCAAATGTGAGGGGGTAAGTTTTGTGGGATTTTAGTGTTAGTTGACTCTTGTTGGTATTGTTTCTTTGCATATGTGAAAATGTAAGTAGGGATTGGTTGGTATTGTTTCTTTGCATATGCAAAAATGTAAGCAGGGATGGGTTGGTATTGTTTTTTTGGTTATGCAAAAATGTAAGTAGGGATGGGTTGGTATTGTTTTTTTGCGCATGTAAAAATGTAAGTAGGGATGGGTTGGTATTGTTTCTTTGCATATGCAAAAATGTAAGCAGGGATGGGTTGGTATTGTTTTTTTGCTTATGCAAAAATGTAAGTAGGGATGGGTTGGTATTGTTTTTTTTGCGTATGTAAAAATGTAAGTAGGAATGGGTTGGTATTGTTTCTTTGCATATGCAAAAATGTAAGTAGGATTAGGTTGGTATTGTTTCTTTGCATATGTGAAAATGTAAGTAGGGATTGGTTTGTATTGTTTCTTTGTGTATGCAAAAATGTAAGTAGGGTTAGGTTGGTATTGTTCCTTTGCATATGTAAAAACATATATAGTTGTTGGTTGGTGTTGTGTACATATAAAGAAAAAAAAAGGAGAAAATTTTATGTCTGGTTAGTTTGTATTTGTTTCCAAACAAGAAGAAGTGATTCTTCATATTAAAATGTGAGGGGTTAAGTTTTGTGGGGTTTGATTGTTAGTTGACTCTTATTGGTATTGTTTCTTTGCGTATGTAGAAATGTAAGTAGGGGTCGGTTGGTATTGTTTCTTTGCATATGTAAAAATGTATTCAATTGGTATTCTTTCTTTGCATAAGTAAAAATGTAAGTAGGGATTGGTTGGTATTGTTTTGTCTATGTAAAAACATATATAGTTGTTGGTCGGTGTTGTGGGCGTATGAAGAAAAAAAAGGTGAAAATTTCATGTCTGGTTAGTTTGTGTAGGGTAAAGCCTTAGGTCGAGGGCATTAGCAAAAATAAAGGTGCACCAGGCACGTATTTGTGGCCAAACAAGAAGAGTGATTGATTCTTGGTGCTAAAATGTGAGGGTTAAGTTATGTGGCATTTGAGTGTTAGTTGACTCTTGTTTGTATTTCTTTTTTTGCGTATCTAAAAATGTAAGTAGGGATCGGTTGGTATTGTTTCTTTGCATATGTAAAAACGTATATAGTTATCGGTTGGTGTTGTTTCTTTGCGTATGCAAGAACGTAAGTAGGGTTGGGTAGGTATTGTTCCTTTGTGTATACAAAAATGTAAGTAGGGATCGGTTGGTATTGTTCCTTTGTGTATGCAAAAATGTAAGTAGGGTTCGGTTGGTATTGTTTCTTGGCACATGTAAAAATGTTGATGGTTGTTGGTTGGTGTTGTGTTGTGTGCATATAAAGAAAGAAAAAAAGGCGAAAATTTTATGTCCAGTTAGTTTGTATTTGTGGCGAACGAAGAAGAAGTGATTCTTCATACTAAAATGTGAGGGGTAAGTTTGGTGGGGTTTGATTGGTAGTTGCCTCTTATTGGTATTGTTTCTTTTGAGTATGTAAAAAATGTATTCGATTGGTATTCTTTCTTTGCGTAAGTAAAAATGTAAGTAGGTGTGGGTTGGTGTTGTGTGCATGTAAAGGAAAAAAAAGAGGTGAAAATCTTATGTCCGGTTAGTTTGTATTTCTCACCGAACAACAACGAGAGTGATTCTTGGTGCTCAAATGTGATGTGAGGGGTAAGTTTTGTGGAGTTTGATTGGTAGTTGACTCTTGGAGTGCAAAAATGAATAAAAGCATATTGTGATCATTTTTTATTCTTTCTCTCTTGGGATGTGAAACTTTTTTTCATCCATTTACTTACAATATGCACAGGTTTTTCTTCTTTGATGGGATGAGAAAAGGTGAGAATGGGGAGGTGGGGAGGTGGGGAGGGGGGTTGGGTGGGGGCCACATGGGCCATGCAATCTGAAGCTTTGAAGATTTGATGCCTGCACTGATTTCAGAAACAGGAAAAAAACAACCAAAAAAGAACAAAAGAAAAACAACAATAAGTCAATTAGCACATACACCAAAGGGATCGAGCCGGGGACCTTAAATACCGTCATACGGACTTTTGGGGGGATCTTATATACCCCTTTTTTTTTTCTTTTTTCCTATTTAAGAAAAAACACTTATATGACTGTATTTATAAACATTCCCCAAACCTAAAGATGATGCAAAGGTTAAAAAAAATGGAATAGAGTCTCAGCAAGTTAATTACTAGTTAGGGGTTTGAGAATCAAGGAGAGTTATAAATAATTAATTAATTAAATGAAGGAAAAACACCCAGCAAGGGAACAAGAGAAGAAAAAAAAAAGGTTTGAAGTCTAAACAAGCGGCTTTGCCATGAGAGGTTTTGTCCTGAAAATAAGGTATTATATTTAATGTTATATTATGAACTCAAGTTATATTGGATGAAAGTTTGTTCGCTTTATCATGAATTTTTTTTTTCACATTTGTACTAAATTTTTTTTTTTTCTAACCATCTTAGAATTCATTGTAAATATTTAGGAATTGAATCCATTGTTTCATTGTCTTTTGTTTAACCATACAAATGAATATAAAAGTTGTTTAAATAATTACATTGGATAATGTAAATAATTTTTAGCAATGTGCACGAGGCATTTTGATGTTTGAAACAAACATCAATATTGAATGCATATAGTTTACATGGCAAGATTTTATTTTTAGTCTCATTTTTATTTTGAAACTTGACAATTTGATAATTCTTATATTTGTTTTTGTCGCATTGGGTTTAGGTTTTCCATGAAAAGTGTTTTGTTATGATGTTTGATGGGTGTATATGTGGATAAGAAAATTGTTCAAATTTTTTTTCGGTCTTGTTATTGATAATCATAATTTTTTTTTCACATGGTCCATGAAAAAAATGTAAAAATGCAAATTCAAGCCACAAGGTGCCAACATTTTGGGGGTAATAATTAGGTGAAAAATGCAACATTTATATGCATATTTTCACAAACGCTACACTTTAAATAAATGAAAACATTAATGGTTCTTTATTATACATTGGAAGTGTGTTTGGTAATTTCAATATGACATAAATCAGTTTGTGAAAATTTGACCAATAGGCTTCTGTTACATCATATTTGTATTCATTTCCAAGGACATTCACCCATATATGGTTTAATTGAGATTTAGCTTTTGTGGTGGTTTCACTAAATTGTGATTTAATTGGAATTATTCATAAAATATAATAGTTATTGTTTATTTTTTGTTTGGTTATTGTCTTTTAGAATGTCAACATTAAAGTCTCCCATAATGATGATTGGATAATGTTCAAGAGATTGTTGAATTATAGTTTGAAGATTGTTTAAGAATGTAAAAATTGAACATGAATGAATTTTATACACACATACAATATGTTTTTTTTTTGTGTATTAATATTAAAAGTTGATGTTATATATTTTGAACCATAACTAATTATTGTATTGAAGGAATCTAAATGCATGTGTATGTCATACATCATCATTAACCTATGACCATCATGGATTTAAATATATGAATACTTCAATGAATTTATAATTTGTGCACATGGTGTATATAATGTTGATGCATAATGTATTCTTGTTTTTATAAGACATAATATATGAGACATTGAACATTATGATCATGATTGATGTCTTCATAATGTTGTCATAAAAAAGTTATATTCAAGGCTTGTATAATTACATGAAAATTATGTAAGTTTTTTAATCAAGGAATTAATGGTATCTAAGTTATAATTGTTTTCAATCTATTCATTTTTACATGTATTCTTAGATTCACATACACAATTTCATATCGTAGAGGAACTAATCAAAATAATTTTTCTTTTATTCAAATGCAAGATAATATTGTATATGTTAACCCATGTTTTTTAATGTTAGTGAGATCAAAAACCAATTCAATTAACTATAATACTTGAAAATGATGAATGGTTCTTGCTACTACAAGTTAAATTTGAAACTTGAATCCTTGTTATAATAACTGATTAGGACTTACTAATTTTTACATTTTTGATAATAGATCCAATTGATGTCCATTTTGATTCAATGTTGTTGTCATAATAGTGACTACATTTTTTATATTTTTGTGTACCAATTTAAAAATTCTAAAACATTATCCATATAATGGATATAATGGTTTTTTCACAGTATGTTATTGATGTTTTAAAAATGCCATCAATTTCATTCACAAGACCATCAAATGTTGCATAGTTACCAGCACATAATTCAACCAACATATATATATATTATATTATATTAATTATAAAATGGATGTAAACCAATAATTTTATTCAGATCATTTGAGAGTTTGTAAGATGGTGGGCATGATTGATAGTTGATGTTCATTGCTTTGAAAATAAACATGGGACCTAATGTCCTAGTGAACACATTTTCATTGTGTTTTTACACAAGTTTATTTATATAAAATAAATATGGAATAATAAAATTGTTGGGTGGAAGCCAATTACAAATTGAATTTTTGAATTCAATATCCATTGTATTTTTTGTTGTAATATGAAATTTGTTCAAAATTTGTATAAAGACCATATTAGACTATTGCATAACTTTATTTAATTCATAACATTAGACATATGTTTGCCAAAAGTTTAATGTTAGTGCATTAACATTATTCTTGATATTTTGAAAGATTCAACTATCTTTCACATGAGGTGTTTGATAGAAATCACATGTCATGATAGCATCAACACCACCAAAAAATTTACTTTGAATGTGTTTTATGTACTTTAGCTTATTATTTATGATAGTAAACATTTTAACATGCCAACAAGTGATATTTCATTTATCACAACAAATTGTAATTGTTCATATTGACATGTAAACCTATTTAATGAATCTAATGATAAGTTTAGTAAACTAGATAACAATTGTTAGAAAGGTATGTTCAATGTTGAATGCATTGTCAAACCATTAATATTGAAGGTAGTTTTATTACATGTTGATGCCATAAGTAAAGCTTTGGTTTTCGTTAAGTCAAAAGATATGTGATGCACTGTCACAACCCTACTTTGAGAGAGTGTGAGGATGAAACTCACATTCCCGAAATGGGGACTTGGGAGTCCTCTGGGATTCTCGAAATTTTAGAGTTCGATTATAGGGGTCAAAACACCTTGCATTGGGGTGTTTTTTATATCATTAAAAAGCTATCAAAGTGTAGATGTCGAAAATGGGTTCGCATGGGCCATTTGGACATTTGTAGCACACATTATGGCAAAAAGAAGGGGATGGGAATCAAACTGGCAGTTTGACTCCCGACCATTAAAAGTCGAAAATCGACCCGACCTCGGTGCATGCAGGTGGAGTGTAATAGACCATTGGAAATCTCTCGAGAAGAGGTACAAGTTTGCTTTAAACCTCATCCCAATCGAAGGTTTGAGCAAAGAGTTATGACTTGGCAAAGTCCCGAAAGTCCAAACCAGGATAATTTCAGGACTCCTCCTTGGGAATCTCGGGACAAAAAACCATTTGGATGTAGGTGCTGCGGAGAGATGCAGAGAATACTATATGGGGGAAGGTGGTGGCTTCCCCCGAGTCCGGGCCATAGTGAGTCTTATGAATCCAGAGTTGCCCGTGGCTTATCTTGACATTAAAGGTGCTCCAAAAAGTGAACTAACCAACTTGTTGGTTGGTTTGATGCAGGTTTGAGTAAGTAACTAAAACTAGTCACTCTTCCTAGTCCCATCCCGGAGCTTCAGCACGCCCCTCTACCCCTTCTAGTGCTAAAAACTGGGAGTATGCCCTGAATTCCTCACAATTCCGCTGTTTGAGTAACTTAGACCCATCTTGGGTCTAACTAAGAACTTGGGAGCGCGTCATGCAACCCCAAACTCCTTGAAAGACTCAAATGCAAGTTCGAAGGTGAAAACATTAAAAGAAGAAGGAATTGGGGCACGTTCCCTAACTCATAGCATTTTAAGAATAAGAAGGGTGTGTTGGAACTCCAGGATGGGCATTAGAAAAAGTGACAAACATGTCAACTATTCACACAAACGTGCACAAATTAAACAACAAGTTGGTTAATGCATAGTTGGAGCACTTTCGGTGCATGGACGAATCATGGGCATACACATACTCACAAGACTCACCACAGCCCGAACTTGAGGGAAGCCACCACCTTCCCCCTTATAGTATTCTCTATGATTAGCCACAGGGGTTACATCCAAATGTCATTTTGTCTTGGGACTCTCCACATTTTGGAAGACCATAATTTCTTGTGTAGGCATTCAATTGAAGTTGAGGTTTCAAAAAAAGTTGTAGCCCTTGTTAAAAGCTTTCCAACGATATGTGGCATGCCACCTACATGCATGTATTTCAAGGCGATTCATAACTTTTAATGGTCGGGAGTTAAATTGACACTTTGACTCCCGACCTTTCTTTTGGCCATAACTTGTGTTTTAAATTCTCAAATGAGTCATGCAAGCCCATTTTAGACATTTATGTTTCAAAAGTTGTCCAATGGTATATATAATTTTTTAATTCAATGAATTTTAACCCCTAAAGTACCTTTTTGAAGATTCAAGATTCCATAGATATTCCAGCTCCCAAAATGAAAGTCCACTTGGAAATGTGTGGGTTCATTCCCTCACACTTCTAGGAATGGAAATGTGACTCCTGGGTTGCACTTTCAGTTTGCACCTTTCCATGCCTTTTGCCTTGGTTACGAGCCCGTAGTTAAGGTCATGACAATATGTTTTTATTATATAATTGCACTAATTTTTGAATTATGAATTTTAATCTAAAAATTTTACTAGTTCCAACACCCCTTGTTAAAAATAAAAATATTAGTGTATTAAAGTACAATTGTTTTCTATGCATGACATCAAATTGTACAAACAATAAATAATTTTTTTCTATGCATAACATCAAATCTACAAACAACATGGTTTTTTTCTTACATGTACATGTGTGTTGATGTTCTTGTGCATTTTGTAATGGGTTTGGTAATAATGATACATCACAAAAAATATACATGTCTACAAATTGTTCAATTTTTTCATTTGTGTGCACTCCCTACATAGGTGCATTTTTTATCCATAAAAATCCATGGTCATGTTCGCTCCCATGATTTTAGAATTTAGTGACAAAAAAATAAATCAGAAATATATTAAAAAGATAATCACATTTTGTGATAAGTTTACAAAAACAAGATGTTTTATGATCATAATATTTTGCATATGTGATAGGGTCAATTCATATCAATCCAACTATATGAACATATTATAAGTTTTCTATTTTATTTGGGAGATTTAATCTTGAAGCATACAATGTGTGTAAAACTTTAATGAAGGGGTCCCATAGTCTTTCAATAGATATAAAAAAGACAAAGAACATTGGAAGACCAACTTGTTGAATTATTGCAAATAATTTTTTTCACAACCTTTCAAAATAATCAAGTGAATTATGCAAACTTTCCAAATCACAAATATGGAAAGATGATTTGAAAACATTATTTAAATTTGGTTTATTTTGTAGTTGATAAGCTTTTAAAATTCTATCACATAGTTTTCCTTTTTGCATTTGCACCCAACTAAAATTTATGACTTTTTGGATAGAAACTTTAGCAACTTTAAGAAAAAGGTTAGAAATATTTGTTGAAAAATCCCTAGACTTATGAAATAATTCCCATTGAACTATTTATTAATATGAAATACTTTCAAAAATTTGTCAAAGTTGCCCATAGAATAATGTTGGAAAATTTTGTTCTTTTAAATGTTTATCTTTAAATAAACCTAAAAGGTGAAAATCTTGACTTGGGGCAATATAATATATAATATTTTCATCATCCATTTTTTTGCAGCATCTAAAAAATTATGTATTATTGAATATGTTGGTGTACAATGTATTCTTTCATTGTTAAAATCAAAGTTATCAAATAATGCATTATTGTAAGTAGGAATTTGATATTTTGAATTCATATGCACAAAAAACAAACTTGCCCATTAATGATGAATGGTAACATTCAAATATTTGTATAATGGTGTTTCAATTAAATTTCATAAAACAACCATCACCATATTTGGATGAACATTTCGTAACATATAAAATGATTTGTATTCAACATGTCATTTAAAAAACACACATATTGTTACACCATCATGTGGTAAACGTGGTAGTATTGATTGAATTTGATCCACATTTGCAAGGACATTAATAATAATACCATGCATCTTATATTGCCCATACCTTTAAAGTTTATAAATTTGAACAAAAACAAGACATGATGAAATAAAATGTTTTCCTAATTGTGTTAATTTTTAGATTCATGGAGGTGAAAGTCCTTTAAGGTGTTAGTACCACACATGACAATAAATGGCTTAGTCTTTAGTCCTTACTACAGTCTTTTTTTACCTTATATTTTGATCCCCATAAAAAATAATGAATAAAAAATTGTCAAAAATTTTAGAAGCACTATATTTTAAACCATTACAATTCTAGATTCCATCATAATCATCCATAAATGTGCCTTTACATGGTAAAAATGACTAAGTAAAAAAAATAAAAAAATGTGACGTTGTGATAAGATTTTGGTACACCTTAAAAAATTTAGACCCTGGAATGATTTTGTTTTTGGTAATTTTATTTGGTAATTGATATAAGGGTGATTTATTTCATTAATATTATGTAAAAAATAGTACATATGTATGATGTTGAACTAAGTTCTATTTATATTTAAAAATATATAGAAAGTTATTTTGACAATTGATTTGAAAAACATTTAAGTTGTTTTTAAAAACATAACCTTTCACAACTAAAACATGCAATTATTGGAACATCTTGGATTTTTTATTATGAATGTCAATGTATATTGAATTATGTGTATTTTTTAATATTAATATTATGTTTTATTTTATTTGATTGAACATCATGTTTTGCAAAAAATTATTATGTGAAAATTAGTTCTTTAATTTTTTTTAGAGTGCATTTAACATATGACAGTTGAATTTTGTCATTTATGAAAGATTTTCGTGATATATATATCATGTGATTCATAATTTGTGACCTTGTTATTTTAATAATTAGAATTATGTTGATGAATTTAAATTTTTTTACATAATAAATTAGATTTGGACAAACTTCCAATAATTGAAAAATATTGTTGTCACAAAATGCCTAATCAATTTTTATTTTTATTTATTTTTGGTGTTATATTAGGTTCAACAATTAGATGGGAACATTCCATTTGAATTTTGGATTTATTTTAACTTTGGTAAGGGAAATTCAAGTGAATAGATTAAACAAAATCTCATTCACAGGAACGTTTGTGTTGTTTTTCAATTTTTTTGTAATTATTGAATATGATTTCTAAATGTTTTTTAGTAATATTTGTATTACAAGAAATGTTAAATAATGAAACAACATATTCCAATGGTGAATCCCAATTATCTTTCAAAATGTCCATTAATGTAGAATCAAATTTTTTATTCCAATAAAAAACATGTAGTTAGTTGCAATAATTGAATAAGAAGTTGTTGCACCATTGATTTCAAAAGAAATGGAAATTCATATAAATCAATGGTAACTTTAAAATCATTAACTTGAAAAGTGTGTAAACACCTAAATAGACCATTAACATATTGAATTGGTTCAAAATGTTGAAAATTATACGTTATATGTAAGGAGATAAATTGAAAATTCATGCCACATCAAGACATATTGCGTTTTGATATTTTATTTCGCATGTAAATCGATTTTTGTAAATATTCAACTATTCAAAATATTACAATGAAATCTCCCCATAAACTTCCCATACTAGCACCTAATGCCATTTTTGTCACATATTGATGTTCATTTGTGACCATGTTTTGATTCAAATTAAACAAAAAACTTGGATTTAATTTTCAAATACGACATTGTTAGGTTATTTTTCTATTTAATAATAAACATTGATTTAAATGTGCCATGCCATTTTGCCTCAATTCAAGAGATGATAAATGATTATCTAATAAATAAAATATGTACTAAAAAAGATAATTGCATATTACATATTTGTTTATTGAAACTAAATGAAGTCCATATGAATGCAATATAGGTTCAAATGATGAATCAACATTTAATAAAAGTATTTCCATTGTTATGAACTTTAATTTACTGGATATCTATATAAACAAAAACATGGTTCCCACATAAACACATTCAAAATAAAATCAACAACTCATTCAAGAAAATTTATTTTAAATTTTTTTATAAAATTTATTTTGCATTGAAAAACTATTTACATTGGAAAATTGTTTAGATGGAAAAATTGTTTGAATTGAAAAATTGCTAACATTTTAAAAAAACTAGGAAAAATATTTTTATTAAAAATTTGTATGTATTGAAAAATTATTTTGATTGAAAAACTACTGACATTGAAAAATTATTTGCATTAAAAAAAATTATATTGGAAAATCATTTACATTGAAAAATTGATTTCATTGAAAATGTTACTTGCATTGAAAAAAAAATTTCATTGAAAAAACTACTTACATTGAAAAACTGTTTATATTGAAAAATTATTTGTGTTGAAAAAATTACTTTCATTAAAAAATTACTTCAATTGAAAAACTACTTTCATTGAAATTTTTTTTCACATTCAAAATGTTGCATTTAAAATTTTTTTTGACACTTGATGGAAATTAATGTATTAGTGTTTTCCTTTTCTTTTAAAAACACTATGAAAATGATTATATATTATGGGCTATTTAACCAAAATTTAATAAAGGAAGTTTTCACATATATAGATTATTTGTATACTAAAGGTAACTATAGAAAGGTCACATAAAAACTATTGATAACATTAATGTTTAAGAAGGTTTTTTTTAAGAAATTGATTTTGATGCATCAAAATTAAACTTGCATTTCACACTATGTTGGACATTATCACTAGGAATAATTGTTAAAGGAGCAACCAAACTTTCACTCTTCAAATTGGTTTATCCTTGTGGGATAAAATTTTGGATATCATTTTAAAAGCCAATAATGACGAATGTGGTCAACAATCGAAATTTATGATGAATGCAAATTGAAATGAAAAGTTGAATTTGTTTTAGACGAGGCAAATCCAAGAATTTCAATTTTGTCATATACACAATTGCTTCAAGCCATTTGCCCTCAATAATCAATAACACAAGTTCATCATTGGTTATAATGGAACCATGAATAAAGTTTAATTTTTGAATCGTTAAATTTGAACAACAAGCATTATAATAAACACCACCCATTGGAGAAATGGTGACATCTACTACATGACAATTTCCACATTTTTTTTGAAATGGAAACACAAAAGGGCTAATTATGGACAACATTTTGGTCACTTGGAAAAAAGGATAATATGTTCAAATAAAAAGATAAATGAAGATGAACTTAAACATAGGGAAAATGTGGAAAAAAAGTAGATCAATCAAAAAAGATATAAAACCATGCACACACATACACATAATATGTAAACAAAAAGAATGAAATGCTTAAGAAGTGCATAATAAAATATGTTGTGAAAATGTAATAATTTAAAAAATTAATACCAAAAAAAGACAAAAAAAAGGATAAAAAATCAGTAACAACAAAAGAAATATAAAGAAGAAAAGGTCATTCAAGCACAAAAAAAATTTATATCCCCTTCTTTCAAACCATATATCTTTCTCATTTTTTATTGTTTTTGAGTAATTAAAAAAGTTATGGGTGTGAAGTTTAAAGCTTTACAAATGATCTTTGAAGTGTAAAAACATTAAACCAATGTATATATATCTTAAGCTTTAAAACAAAAACTAGTTTTTTTAATGCTTAAACCTTACATTTTCACCCATGTTCAATTACATAAGCCATATCTTGTTCATCCTTTAACCAATTCCAATAATTTTTGTGACATTAAATGCATCAAGAAAGGGGTTACAAAATCAATGTTCAAAGGCTATTGACCAATGTGGAGAAAATTATAAAAATTTACTTACAAAGGTTTTTCACATACTTATCTACCTTACCATATTAAAATTACAATATGTTTTTCTTTGAACAAACACATTCCAAACATTTTATACATATTCTTTACCCAAAAAAGAATTCCATTGGACTATATAAAGACGACTTTTTCACTTTTAGTAACAACATTGTACTTTATGTTTAATATGCAATGGAACATGGATTTTTGTTCTTTTAAAGGTTCCAATAAAGAAAAGACAAATCAATGTAGTTTTTTTTTGGTAAGCCATTTTAATAAAGAGAATTATGTGGTCGTTCATCCTACGCAAAAACATCCTCTTCCCTGTGATTGGGAAATTCACCTTCATTTCATCTTGTTAGTTCTCAATGAGAATCCCAATATTGTGGGAGCACAATGTTATTGTTGATAGTGTTGGTTTGCAAATCCAATATGAATTGCACCAAAATGGAATCATCAACATGCCCTACAAAACCCCCCCACCCACACCACCCCCAAAAATATGCACATCCCCTTGTGTTTAACTGAAAGGTTGAATTCATGAAGTTTCTTCTTTTTCACCACTTTTTTTCTTTTGATCAACTTCAACAATTTCACTCCCATGAGACTTACATAACTTGCTTCATTAATTTCGTTTTTGTAGAATGGGATTCCTAACCTTGATTTGGCCAAAAGTTTGATTACAAGAAAACAATTTGGCACATATAATTTGTGTTAACCTACTAAACTTCCTAATGGTAAACATTTTTATTAAGAACAATAATTAACCATGAGCACAAAGAACCTGAATTTGAAGTCCTTTTTCAAATCCCATTTCTTGTACTTGAATCTATCGAATAGTGAAATCTAGCTCTAGAGTACTACCATTTTGAGTTCTAAAATGTTACATTCGACCAAAGTACACCCCTTTATTCAATAAAAAATTTCCCAATGCCTCTTGGCATCAAAGGATGGTCCTAGTCTTTAAGCACCAAAGTCATTTAGAGTCTTGACAAAAAAGGGACACAAGATTCTTGAAACCCACTATCCTTTGTTTGTGGGTACCTAGTTGATGAGCTTCGAGCTTCTATTCCTACTGGTTAGTTGGCTCTATTGTTGTTGTCTAGACCTTGTTGTTTAGAAGTTAAAAAAAGTTAGTCATATAAAATGATGTGAGAAAGAGAGACCTCACTCACTAAAGTTGCTACGAAAACATCAATCATCTCATGACCACATTAGAAACACAATAGGAAAAAAAGTTCCAAAATTCTTTTAAGGTCCATATCTTTTGTAACTACAATTATCAGTTTGTAGTTTGAAAACAAGGACAATGTCATACTATGACAAATGAAACCACATAATGTTACCACATAAAAAAAAAGATAAAGATTTGCCCACTAATAATGCACTAAATTACTATTACTACCCTTTGGCATTTTAAGGTTTATTGATGATTGTGGTTACAACCATTTTCTTCATTTCTCCCTTTGAGCTTTTGCATTATTTTTGATGGCTTCCTCCTTTTAATGAAGTTGCCTTTTTGTTGGTAATGCCCTATAAGTATTTGACTTAATGTGAACGTTCTTCCATTAAAGATCGATTGTAGGTCCCAAATCAATCCATACCAAAGATACTCAAGATTGGAATCAAACAAGTGGTTATTTTGTAAACAATCAACATGCTAGAAAATTGTATGATTATTGACTTGGGCGAACCTCCTTTGTTGCTTTAGAAGAAGCAACAGACGCTAATATCACCATTGTAGAGTTACCACTAGAAGGATTGCCTAAGCTTTTTGCTTTGTTGGGGAATGTGACTTGAATAATCTTAGATGCCATCATTTGTTCATTAGAGCTTTGAAGTTTTGTATTTACAAATTTGCTTGATAACATGCCACTAAAGATTGGTGAGATGTCAACTTCAATTTTGTCAACTTCCTACCACAATAGGTATCTATAAGTAGAAAAAAATTGTCCTTTGATGAAATGTTTTCTCAATGTTTGCTGCTGAAGTTGAGTTTCTTTTATAAAACCTTGCAATAAAGTCATGTGATTGAAATTCAATATAAAAGTTGCATATACATTGGGTACTCAAGATCTTGGCATTTTACATCTTGTTTAGATGTTGATCCTTTTTTGAGAAATGAATATAGAAATCACTTAGGGTCACAACAATTCTTGTTACACTTTCTTTTTAACTCAATATTGAAAATGTGCTATTTCATTGTTGTTTTGGCAAACTAGGGGCACGACACCAAGGTGAGGATGTAACATTGATAGGTGAGCAATGTGTTTTTTCTTGACAAGGACATGGACAAGGGGTTTTTAACCTTACAGAAATTAGACAAGTCTAGATTCCAAATCTGAGACCTTCAAGGATGGTGGATTGTTGTGGATGTAGATATTGGTCCCCAAGACATGGTGTTGTAATTAGGACTATTTCTTTATCAAGTAACTGGTGGCTACCTTAGTCTTACAGTTCATCGAACATACAATAATAATAATAATAATGTTACTACTGCTTCTAGTCAAGGGCAAGGCTTGAGTGTCGTCCTTTATGGACATTGCTCTATAGAGTTCAAGTTCATGCCATGAGCATTGGCCATTCTGCATTGTTTTGCCATGACAAGTACAAGGCATCTTGTTAGGAATCCCTTCCAATAACTAGTTGTTGTCCATGATTTCATGCAAAGTTCTCACCCAATGGAGCAGCTTTTGAACCGACCCAATGTCCTTACCTTCATGTTTCCAACACCACCACCACTAGATGGTGGGTCATTTTACAATCTCAAGTGCCTTGGGGAATTTAAAGAAATATAGGAAGGTTAAGAAAGGAAACTGATTGATGTTGATTTCTTATAAACTTTTCAACAAATGATTTGATGTCACTTCCCTTGGCCTCCTTTGCTTGAGTTTTTTCCCATGTTGGTAGGTAGCATCATGTCCCTGATTAAGCATCAGCAATAGTTTTTTTTCCTCATGTAGGATCAATCAAGTAAGGGATGAAGTAATGAAAACAAGTCTTTCGAAGGAAGCCCCTTGCTCCATCGAAGTGGTTGTGGCTTGAAGCCCAACGAATCTTCAAGGAATGGGTTTGAAAGTTTGGTACTACAATTTAAAGGAATGTGAAGAGCACCACCTCAATGCAACCAAAAGCCCACATGGAGTATTGAGGGTAGAAATGGGTTGGCCCCACAATACGATCACCCATTCAAGTCTCATTCACAAGTAAAATTGTACATCTATGACCTTTAGTATTGATCAAGTACCTTCTTATACTGCATCTGGCTCCATGTGTTTCAAGAGTTGTTAAGTAGTTTCTATTGTGTTTTCTTACATAAAACAAGGTTAGAGAGATATACCAAGCCCGCTTCTTGGAAACCCAAAACGACAAATTGTGTGCCCCTAGATCAAGATGTTGAAACCTAAAGGAAAGATCACAATCAGGGAAGAAAATTTTATCTTTTCTCCATGTTTTGTGCGGTACCTAAGCTATGGTGGAGGAGAAGAACATCATCATCATCTATGTGGATTTCCTCCTTTTCCTTGGCTTTGAGAGGCATGCTCTTAGTTATCATCTAATAAAGAAAGTTTGGTGGTGTTCCACTACTATTGGGGTTGAGTCCTTGCCCCTTGTTTTCACTTCCAACTTAGAAAGAGGAAGAAGACACTACTATGTTGCTATCGATTCCTCATGGCGATTTGTATTCCTAATGTACTTAAGGTTACATCCACCCAAACATGGAAAATTACATTCATGTGAAAATTTTCATTATGTGAACATTTGTCATTTCCACATTGGTCAATGAACAAATAAATTTTTTATCCCCAAGTCCAATCTTGCACATATATGCCTAGTCTCTTCCCTATGAGCAAAGCCTAAAAATAAAAATTATATCCCCAAGAATTTACGTTCAATTTTTCATAGAATGGGTGGGGAGGGGGGACAATTGAAATTGAATATTGGATGTGATGAATATTAATATAGGAGACATTAGAAAAGTTATTCTTATATGAAATGTTGTTTGTGCCTAAAATGAAATGAGCCCCTAACTTGTGACGATGGCAAAAGAGAATTCAAACCAATTGTCATGAGGCCAACAAAATTTGTTGACAAGGTTTTGAATGTCTTGCCTTGATATAACTATGGTAAAATAGAGGAAATGTGCATCTTTCCATGCTTTTGATTTGAATCTTTTTTTTCCCTTAACCAACATAATGCATGTTGTGACATTAATTTATCAATGATATTGTCTTGCCTTTATGGACATATCATATATCATATATATTATGTGATATTATGATCAATTTTTAGTACATTTTTTTATGCCAATTACATGAATTTATGCAAAGAAAATTGTTTAAAACACAATCCATAGTAATGTGACGTAGAATAGTCCATTTCAGTTACTCCTCTAACTTTTTTGGGCCCGGTCTCCAAGCGACAGGGACTATCGCATTGGATCCAACTTTTGGAAGTTTTACCTTATTAGAACTGATTTGGTGAACTGGTTTCTTTGGTGAAAGTGTTTAAACTGTTTAGATTGGAACGGATTTTTTTGGTGTTCAGAGTGTGGACAGAGTAGGTAGATGTACAACATATTATCTATTGGCAGGGCCAGCGTGTTTGTGATGCCTTGTTTGCAAATGGAAATGGGAGCTTCTTATTTCAGGTTTGCTTAATGCTTGTCCTTTTGAATTTGTTTTCTTCCCCTTAAGTTCATTTGAGTTGCTCCTGTAATTTCGATCTTGCAAATGGAGTTTTCCATTTTAGGCTTGCTTAATGGTTGCTCTTTTGAACTGGGTTTCTTCCCCTATTAAGTTCATTTCACTTGGTCTTCTAAATTTATTCTGCAAATGGAGTTTTTCATTTTAGGTTTGTCTAAAGCTTCTTCTTTTGAAATGGTTTTCTTCCCCTCAGTTCATTTCACTTGTTCCTCCAATTTTATTCTGCAAATGGAGTTTTTTTCATTTTACTTTAATTCCAACAATATTCATCGGATGAAGAAGAAGGGATGCGGAAACAATGAAAAAATCTACTCCCTAATGTGCTAAGAATGCTCCTGTGTGTTATCCACTTCTCACCTCTAGAGCTCAGCAGCTTGGTCTTGTTGTAGAGCTTTGAAATTACCAAAAGTAGCAACAGAAATTTGCTTTCAGTTTTGTTGGAGGCTAAATTCATGGAGGCTGGATTTTCAGTCCCATGTTCTTATGATGTTCACAATGTTTGTCTTGTCTTTGGAGGTCGGGATTTTCCCGTTGTCTTCTTTGAACTTTATATATATGTGTTGAGGTCGGTCTTCTCCAGGTTCCTCCAACTGGTGTGCAATCTGTGAGATATTTCATCTAGAGAGTTGCACAGCAGAGGGGGAAGAATTTGCCTTCATCTGTGAAGCAAAAGGTATGGTTTTCGATTTGCCATTCACTCCTTTGGAGTTGGGTGAAGCTGCATTTAGGGTCTTCTGGAATTGGGTTGGCGAGGAATCCACGGATAGAGCACAGTTACTATGCTTCTTTTGAAGGTGTAGCCCAGCGTTGGGGGTTTCTCACCTTTCTTTAAGAACCGCCTGATTCCGGTTCTTTAACAAAACTTCACACAAGGGTTCTTACAATTCATTTTGGATGTTACAAATATCCGGAGAGTATCAGAATTTTCAATTGTTTTTCTAGACCAGTTCTTTCCCAGCCGGTTCTTACTTTTGAAATACTTGGTTATATACAATCTGTTTCTTTAAACCTGGGCCCTACTTAACCTAGACCTAGACCCTACCTACTCTATACCCCTAGCCCTGAAAACCTGAACTGGAGTGAACTTTCCAACATATCCGGGGGTTCAGGGTTATGGCAGGTATTAGACCAAGCATTTCTCAAACTGCTGCTTCTCTGAGCTGACGGTTCTTACAATAGGCAAAAACTGCCAATTCTTTGCCAAAAAAGGAACCCGCCTGAAAACCTGGGCGGTTCTCAACTGAATTCTGATACCTGCCCCACACTGGAGTAGACCAACCTGAGCAGACACCTTGAAGATGGGAAGAACATTGAACAGGTTTAATGATGTCCTGAAAAAGCTGCAGTGGGAATAACAGAATGCTCCAAAGTGGTCTTGCAAAAAGCCAGGCAAATGTCATATATCACAAACTACATTAGAGTACATTGGAAGGCCTTGTATACACAGAACACAGTTCATTCTCTAGTTGAAGCTTGTTTCTTTTTGAGTCAGTAAATGAAGGGGATGAGTTTGTATCGCACTCGCTTGCAGTGGGCCTCCCAGTACTTGTGGTATTTTTGTCTCATCCGTTTGTCATCTCGGGTTGCACAATTGACCAATATAGCTGTCACGAAGCATGCATGAAAGTAAGGCATTGCCTGCACAAACACACAGTTTGTTTTAGATCTAACCCTTTTGCAAATTACCTTCCCATCTTCTTGACATGCCAGAACCAGTCTAGTACAACCTTCCCACAATACTAAGAGTTAAGACATATTGAATTGATGTGGTGTGCTTCAGTGTGCAAACGGTGAAATGGTGGTAAATTCATTGCAGTGAAAATGTCCATCCACCTATTGAATGAGAATCTTTCTCAAATCAGTATTTGCTGGGACAACCAAAAATGAGAAACAGTTGGGAGAAATGGGGATAAATTCGTTGGATTGAAATTGTCCATCTACCTAGTGAATGAGGATCTTCTCACATCAGCATTTGTTGGGACCAAAAAAATTGAGAATTGATAGCTGATCAATGTGCTTGGAATCAATTTCTGTTTGTAGAAAAGGAGAGAGGTGTTCGGAAGCGCACATGTTTGAAGAGAACAGGTAAGGTCCAGCAGATGGCAACACCAATTTCTGGGGTATAGTGAAAATGTCTAGCAACACTCCACCTGTTATTATCCCCAAAGACACCCAAGCAAACCAGTTACAAGAATCACTAAGTCCCAAAAAAGAAGGTTTCATGCCAAGCTCCATGGAGCTGAGAGATGTGACAATATGGGCACTCACCAGCCAGCTGTGAGAAGCAGGTTATGCTTGTGCTCTCCATACTCTGTTACATAGTGGAGTTGGATCTGGACATGGCAACCACTTCCCACTAGTACCCGTCAGTGCTGATTTAAATCCTCTATGAAGATACTCTCATTCTCTTTGAATTCCTTCCGATGGCTGTGCAGTCTTGATCTTTGGAAGCAGATTATTGTGGGGATTGCTTTACACAGAATTTGTATTGCTAGTCTACAGAAGAGGCAATGATTCCCAAGAGATCTATTCAAGGTAGTGAAGGTGGACGTCCAAACCTTGCAAGGAATTTTCCCCCAAATCCTGCATTTGCCATTGGAGTTGATGAATTGTAAACGTTGCACATAGCAATCATAAACGATGTAGTTGCAGGCCATCCCAGCTCCAAGCATTCCAAGTCCTAGCTGTTGCACCACATTGCTTACCCTTTTTATTGTCGGGAAAAATCCAAAAAGATTTGAAGTCAGTCAAATTCTGAGAAATTACTCAAAAAAAATTAGAGAAAAAAAATTCCATTTGTTTCCTTAGTTCAAAATGCAATTTTTTTTTCCTGCATAAATTTGCTGGCCTCAATTTTGTGATCTGTTTCATCTTCCTAAAAGCACAGATGGATGTATTGTGTTTGGTGTTGGTCAAGATGGGTACTCCTTGCCCTAGGTGAATTGGATGTGAAACCAGATAAAGATTCACTGATGTGTGAACTGCTGGGATCCATGCCAAGCAAGTAAAAACTGCCAGAAAGCCAGCTGCAAACCTCACCATTCAAAGTGCCCATGTGTTCAATTGTCCATCATTTTATGTTGAGTTTCTCCCATTTTCACAACTTTTACAGTCATTGCCATGTAAGTAGCTCATTAGCTTTTGAATAACTTAGAGTAACAGGCTTAGTCCAAATTGGGTACAATTATAAAATGAAAGAAAGCAATGCAGAAGGTGATGAGGTGTTTGTTTCAATTTGAGGTGTGGCTGTACATACCACGATCATGGGCCATCTCCATTGAACGGTAGAATTGAGGTTCTGTCCAGAAAAACTTGGTGATGTATATCAGCATAAGTACAGTTGTCACCAACATCGAGTCTGCAATCTTTCCTTGAGTATCACGCTGGACATGACCAGTTTCTTGAGTGTGAGGTTATGTTTTATCAAGCATAACTTGTTTTTACATCACGAAAAATGGAATAAAGGCTATAAGTTGGAAAAGGTGTATGGAGGAGGAATGGGAGAGAGCAAGGGAGACAAGAGTGAGCAATTCACCTGCTTGATGGCAAAGCTGACAACAATAATAGCCCAAGACATAATTGCAAATCGGCAATTTAGGAAGACCTTAATATCAAAATGGCTTGTAATCCTTGGGTACAACTCCATTCCCTAACCCATTCCATCCACACCCACAACCACTTATATTTGTTGATCCAAAGCATGCAGCAAATGAACAGTACAAAGGCAGATGAATCATCATCATATCATCTCCTTACTACAATGCTCATAGTGGCCAGAATTGATGTGAATTTCCATGAGTCATCATCAGCATCTGACTTGCAGTCAATTATTTGCACAACAGTACATTACCCAGAAAATGTCGCCAAGGATGTTTCCTGATGATCCCCAATCTTCAGAAGATGGCGCCATATGACCCTGTACACACACATGCACACCCGCACATATGTGATGATCACAACATGATGGGGCTGATGCAATTGTGGAACAGTTAAAAAGAAGAAGAGATAGAGAGATAATATGTGACAGAAACAAAAGGAATTCAACTCACTTTGCAGTAGAGCAGAATTGTTGCAACATAACTTGCGATCACGAGCACAGAGAAGATTTCTCCAATGTAGTCATACACAAGGCCTGGATTGAATAAGCTCTCCCTGTTTCCATCAGCTCTCCCATCATCTATGATTAGTGATTGCAGGACACAGAGATCCTTCATGAAGTGAGGATTGACTTAAAGGAAGAATCCCATGTTGAAACCTTCTTCTTCTTCATCCCTACAGTAGTATGTGCACTGAATACTTGATGCAGACACAAATTCAGATCACTGTCTATGAGCTTAAGAAATCCAACATTTTGCAGGGAAAAAAAAAGCCCAAGTAGCAAGAGTGTTTGAGATAATGCTTGTGGAGCATCATCTTCTTCCTTTCACTACCCTGTATGTCACAATCATTCAGATGACCGTTTATAAGCTAAGAAATCCAACAACATTTTGTAGCCAAAAAAGGTGCAAGTAATGAGAGTGTGTGAGATGATGCTCATGTTTTGCAGTCATCATCTTCCTTTTTTCTACCCCTATATCTCACAAACATTCAGACCACCATTTATAAGCTAAGAAATCCAACATCTTGCAGCAAGAAAAAAGTTGCAAGTAACAAGAATGTTTGAGATGATGTTTGTGTTTGAGCATCTTCTTTCTTTCACTATCCTCTATGTTTCCATTGCAGCAAAAAATCCTATGACACATATACAATGCATGAATGGACGCACAAGATGATCTCCTTGTGTATATCTTGTGTTTTGTTTGATACATGGCCACAAACATACATGCCAAGCAGGAAGGAGAGAGAGAGAGAGAGAGAACTCACTTCCAAACAAGGTAGTAGACAGCAAGAGTCACCATGTATGCTGTAAAACCATTCTTCTGCAATAAGAACCCAAACAAAAGAGAAGTTGTAAATACAGGATCCTGATCCAATTGCCACAGGTGGCCAAGGCTCCTGCTACCCACCATTGCTCCAAAGAGCAAGAAGAAGAATTCAAAGCCAGAAAGTGATATTAGGAAGTAGGAGCATTGGCTTAGACTCTTCACCATGTAAGCAAGCAAGCAAGCAAGCAATATTCCTCATATGCTCAGTCTGCTCATGAGACATGCAAGGAGCTTGACTGGATGAGAATTTCATTTGAATTTTTTGTTTTTGGTTTTTTGCTTTGCAGGCAAGAAGGATGATGGAGAAGCATGTGTGCAAAGCCTCTTTCATGCAAGTTTCATGCAAGAAGGATGATGGAGAAGGCTCAGGGGCATGCATGCTAAGCCTTTTTTATGCAAGTTTCATGGCAAGAAGTCATTGAGAGGAGTAAGGGTGATGTACCTTGTACACAGGCCGATGTCCAGCTGGTGATTGTGGGCCAATGAACCTTTCAGCTGGCAAAAACACTTGCAGAATTGCTTCAAACGCTGCAAATGCAGCAACCATTTTACATGCGCGGATGGTGGGGTATGGCCACACATCTCGGACGCCCCTCATGCCCTTGGCTCGAAAGAATCTGTATGATTTCTCTACCGAACCTTCCACGTGGATCATGGTATACCATCTGAAACAACAAAAACAGCAACACCAAGGTCAGATTAAGGAAGTGATTGCAATTTAAAGCAGGAGGAGGAGGAGGAGGAAGAAAGAGGGCGGAAAACATACATGAATACGATGAACATCGGGGAAACGATCATCAACAGTAGCATGGCCGCCGTCCTGACAGGTTTCGGATGTGCCGGCACCTTCTGATAGAACGCTTCTGGTTGCGACCGACCTCGAATGCTCTTCATCTCTCTCTCTCTCTCTCTCTCTCTCGCTCTCTCTCCCTCTCTCTCTCTTCCTCACAAAATTCTTTTCCTCTTCCTCTCTCTACTACAACACCGCAACCTCCAAAAGAGTACCGATCTCAATTGTAAAGCATTGATCGCAATTGTACCATCTCTTTCCCTGCCTCTCTCCCGCTCCTCTTTGCCTCAGTCTCTCTCAATGATAAATCGACTTCCCGATCTTCTTCTTCCTCTCTCGCGTCACCACGAGTCTTATAATATCGAGAACTGGAACGCTCTGGAACAACGCTGCTGCTGCTGCAATATTCGTCATCGCAACAACTTCTCGGGAGACCAGCTCACGTCTCACTCTCGGAAAAAGTTGTCAATTGCTGAAATCTCGCCGCTTTCGGGTACGAGGTCGGGAAGAATCTCACGGAACTGAAGATCGTGCAACGACGACACTGCACGCAGCAGAATCCGTCTGTAACATCCGGTGTTACGACAAGCTTGTAATGAAGCGAATATACATTCGACATTGCCTTCAACATCGCTCCTTCTTTCTGGTCACAATTATTCCTGCTTGCTATAAGAAAGATTGCGCTTCGTGTGGGAAGAAAAGCACAAGGAGATGATAGTAGCTAGCGATACGCAAACCACCAGGAAAAAAAAAAAAAAAAAAACGACAGAAAGAGAGAGGGGAAGGGAAAACCCGCGCCCCCCCCCCCGCCCCCGCCCCCCGCGCGGCGGGGGGGGGGGGGG
>Ga0116227_10006235_pt1 | contig 24342 bp, 18 predicted proteins | sample S1TSphgellanicum_FD_89693 | JGI IMG/M metagenome (GOLD analysis project Ga0116227, IMG submission 89693) | Host-associated microbial communities from peat moss isolated from Minnesota, USA - S1T2_Fb - Sphagnum magellanicum MG | ecosystem: Host-associated > Plants > Peat moss > Unclassified... | reverse complement strand
GAATGAAATCAAATTGTGAATGGGTTATTTTTCATCAATGACATAAAAGTTTTAATGACATTTCATGGGTCTGAACTTTATTTCATCAAGTGAATTTCATCATCCATGGAATTTGGATGAATCGTAATGGATGGAATCAAATTGTGAATGAATTATATTTCATCACTAACATAAAACTTTTAATGACTTTCACAGATCTGAATTTTATTTCATCAAGTGCATTGCATCATCAATGAAAATTGGATGAATCATAAATGATAAAATCAAATTGTGAATGAATTATATTTCATTGATGACATAAAACTTTTAATGACATTTCATGGATCTAAAATTTATTTCATTAAGTGAATTTCATCATTCATGGAAATTTATCATTCATCCTTGAAATTTCATCCACGAAAACTTGTGAATGGAAAGTTCATGTAATATTCATCCATTGAAAATTCACAAATGATATTCAATGGATGTATGAACAATTTTGGAATGCATGGATGAATTGCAATGGGATAATGGGTAACCAAGGTGAAATTAAAAGTTGATTCAATTGTTGAAATTCATTTCAATTGAATCATAAATGGGCATTTAGTGGATGGTGTGCTAATGGGTGATGGTTCACTCTAGCCCATGTGGTTTATGGTTCAAAATGAGCAACTACCACCCTAAAAATTCAACAACCCAACTTTTTCCCTTTGTTGGTGGAGTTTTAAATGTTTTGTGAAGTAAGAAAAAAATTCATTGGAATCGAAAAGGACCTAAACAAAGAGGCTCAATGGAGGATAAAATTTTGGAGTTTTAAAATTGAATTACATGTTTAAAAAACTAAACAATTCCATTTTGACTCTTCAACAAGTTGAATTTCTTGTCAATTTAGAATTGAATTGGTGGGGGATCATGATTACACCACAATGGAAAATTTCTAGAAAAGATTCATGTTCATTTTGCCCAACTTATAGAAATCCAAGGCATAGAAGTCAAATTGATTAAAATATGATTGGAATCGTGTCCAATGTTCTATTCAAGCTAGTGATTGACTATAGTTGAATGCACATTAATTAATCATGTATACCCCCTATAATCATGACAAGATGATCTTCACTATTGAAGAAGGCTAATATGCAACACACATAAATATGGGTATACACTTTTCCTTATTATGCAACACATCAATTTTCAAAATCTCCTATGTAGGAAATAATGGAACCCCATTCCAAGTCCCAAAAAGGATAACATCAAACTTTAAAAAAATTGTTTGTCTAAAGTGAGGTGAACATCAACATCCTCCATAGCCCAAGGTTAGCAAATTGGCCTACTTTAATTTTTTTATAAAAAATGTCTAACATCATAATCCTTGTTTTTCATGTATTTGGAATAGTAAATTGTTGACAACCGTGGCACCTTAAACGAGTTTCAATTTGATAGTCATTGCTTAAAGCCATTAAAAAAATCTAATTTTTGCATGTCCTCCTTACGCCCAAAACATATGCCACATTAATAAATGGTATATTGAATTTCTATTTAAAAATAAGGAAGACATTATTGTTGGGTGGGAATAGATTCCAGTGGTGGATGAAACTTTTAATAATTGGTTGGTCAAAATCCTTTAAGGTGTGCCACCCAGGATGAAAAGGACCTAGTCTTTATTTTAGTCCTTTTTTACCCTACATTTTGATCCCCATAAAAAATAATGAATTAAAAAGTGTCAAATATTTCATAACTTCCATAGTTTAGACCATTACAATTTTAGATTCCATCATAATCTTCCATAAATGTGTCATTACATGGTAAAAATGACTAGGTAAAAATGATTGAGCATTGTGACAAGACTTTGGTACACTTAAAAAAATTTGGACCCTATTGATGCTTACTAGTGATACACACAAGGGAACATATTTGCTAGTTGGGGCCTAGATTTATTTATGTTTCCATTTTCAAATCCATTGAATTTATTTAAGTTATAGCATGTGGGGTGAAAATAATGTTAATTCCCATGTTTAATTTAGAATGAAAAAAAAAAAGTAATTAATCCAAGTTGGAATTTAAATGGTGATTGTATGAACCATGGGTGAACCACAATTTTCATAAAACACACCACAATGTAGACTTGGAGAAGAACTGTCATTTTTTTTCCTATACTATATATTATGGGATTATGGGGTGCATCAAAATGGTAAAAATTTCCAAGAATCCTAAACTCCCAAAAGGCGAACTATAAAATTCTTGTTTTGGCAAGTTATTAATCTCACGACTTTATGGGTTCATGATCCTTACATACAAGCTTTATTTGAAAATCTCTCAAAGGAAAGTTGTAGCGTTTGAAGAGACTTTCCAATTTCATATGACATGCTTAATTAAAAGGTGATTTAATCCCTTTTTTTCACCTTTAGTGGTTGGGCGTTAAATTGCCAATTGACTCATGACTATTTTTTTACCATAACTTTTATTTCATAACTCCAAATGAAAAATGTGAACCCACTTTTGATAAAAACATTTCACAACATTTCCAATGGCATATTGAATGTTTAATTTGGACATCATATGTCATTTGAACTTTTGTTTTAAAAATTTAAGACTCTTATAGAACTACAACTCCCAAAATGCTTTTCACTTGAAAGTATTGATGACGATGAACTTAGAGCTTGTTGATGTTGTGTTCACAACAAAAAAACAACCAAAAACAAAAAAATAACAAGGTCAAGCTAAAAACTTTCCGTCACATTTGTAACACATTATAAACAAAATATGATATAATGATTAGTTTAGAGTTAATTACAACCATGTTTGTAAGCAAAAAAAAAAAATTAAACTAAAAAAAAAACTAAATGATAACAAGCTTAAAACTCATTGTCACCCTTGTAACATAACCAAATAAAACACCTCAATGATGTTAAATTCATAATGTGTTGTCATGGTGCTTGTAGCAAATAAGCAAAAAAAATTACAACAATAATGACCTTGGAGCTCATTGTCACCATTGCAAGAGAACAAAAACTAAACAAAAACTAAATATAATGTTGACTACCTGAAAGCATTACATTGCCCTTGTCTCACAAAAAAACATAAAACAAAAACAAAACACATGACAACAAGCTTGAAACTTGATGCCACTCATGCAACATAAATTTATTAAAAAAAAACAAAGAATGATGATGACAAGCTTTGAGGAGTTGCCACCACACTTGCAACAAAGAAAACAAACACAAAACAATGACCTTTCAAGTTTTAAAAACACAAAAAGGTCACTGTAAGCTTACCTTTAATGGAACCTACAATGGAGGGGTGCCTACTAGGTAGCTTTAAATGTTGCTTGAAACTCATATGACTTACACAAGGGCAAGCCAAAGAGGAAGCCTTAGGTTGTTCTAAAGTTTTGCACAAAAGCTTGAAAAAACACAAAAAATAAATGATGATGAACTTCAAGCTATACATATTTGAAAATGCAATGAAGGTGCACATGTTCTTTTGGAAGTGAAGTTAGGTGATGGAGGAGGTAGAATTTAGCTCGGAAATGCATATAAACAAACCTATAAAAATGCAATATGTATATGAACGACAATATTGCAAGGTAGGTTGGTAATTGTGAGCAAGTAAATAAATAAGTAGTTATAGTTAGGTAAGTAAATCCTCATGAGCAAGTAGATAGGTAGGTAGTCATGGGCAACAATATTTTCCTATAAGATTACTCAAAAGCTTTAAACTTCATTAGCCACTCATTTGCTAAATAAGGGTATCCAACAAAACCCAAAGCAAACTGAAAATTGGATGGTGCAATTGGTCATGGGTCTTGTGGGCTTTAGGCATCTCTTGCAATAAAACAATTACAATAGACAACCTAAAATTACCTTGGAAAAAGAAGTAGAAAAATAAATAAAAGAAAGTTAACATCCAACTTTCTATTTCAATGTGCACTAATAAAGTTGCATCCCTAGTTTGTTAGGAGTTTCATTAATCATTTAGATGATATCATCAATGATTCATTAGATTATAAATCTAGTGAATTCACCACATTTCTTGGCGATTGGCCATGGGTTGGTATGAACATGTGAATTCACTTGGAATTAATCAAAAGAGAAATCGCCACATGATATTTATTATTTAAATTAAATTAATTTTTTGAATCATTTAATGATTAGTTTAATATTAATTCGAATTTTGATTTTGTGTATTTAAAAAATCATTTTATTCACATATGGTCAACATACACTGTTGACCACATGAAAGTTTTAACAATGTTTGAACATTGAATTAAAAGCTGATAGCTCATTGCCTTTGCCATCCAATCACCTCATTTGACATGATACAAGTGGGGTGGTGATTGATTTATATTCATTATGTTGTTTATTACAAATGTTTTGTAAAAAATCAATTATTATTATTTTTCTCATACTATGTCCAAATGAAAAAAAAACCTTCAATTTAGAAGATTTTCCCAAGATTTACACATCATTCATATTTTAAAGGAAAAATAACTATTTAATTTAATTGAAAATGCTGAATCATGCAATTTAATACATTTCAACAATGATGTTTTGAATATTGTTTCTTTTTAAAAAATTATTATCTTTTTCACACTTTGTCCAAATGAAAAACATTAAAAATTCCAAGATGTACACATCTTTAATATTTTAAGGAAAAAGTGACTACTTAATATGACTAAATACAATTGAAATTTGCAATATCTAACATTTCAACAATGGTGTCTTGAAGATTTATTTTCTTTAATCATTATTATCTTTCTCAAACTTTCTCCAAATGAAAAAAAATAAAATTCATTCTATATGTATTTCAAGATTTTCACACATATAAGTTTTTTAAGAAAAGAAAAATCAAGTAATTTGATTGAAAATGCATTTGAATTTTTTTTACATAATCCATTTCAACAATATGTTTTGAAGGATTTTTTTTTTCAAATAACATAAATTGTGAATAAGCCTATTAAAAAACAACATTGATTTTTTGTTTCAAAAAATAGTTGAATGTATATGATCATATATATAATATGAATATTATATCCCTCCACATTTTAAACATATTTTTATCAATATAAATTCTATAATTATTTTTTAATTTTAATATAATTATTTAACAATTACCCTAATGTGTAATATTTAAGTTATTAACAGACATAATATTATGTGATTTGAAACTACTTGATAATGATATATGATGCTATAAACATCATGTAAATTATTATTATTTTACACACACAAATTTTTTTCAATATCATAATTTTTCATCTTTTTAAAGGTTTTTGTAATTTTCTAAAATGACACTTAATACAAATTATAACTTTTAAAAACTAATTGTATGACCAAAAGTTTTGATAAAGAATATAATATAATATAATATGAAATATAAAATGATAAATTACAATATTTTAAAAATACATGTTGACAATAATTTGAATAACAGAAAAATGAACTCTAGAATAAATTTTATTTTGAATTAAGGGTAAACGATTTTATCATTTAATTTTAACTATATATGGAGAAATTTTAATTATGAATTTATACACATATAATGTTTTTGGTGTTATAAATTGCATAATGTTTTTTTATTTTGAATAAAAAATTCATCTATTTCTTGGAAAGGTTTTTTCATTCATGAAAATAAATTTAATACAAACTATAACATGTTTTTAAAGTTGTATGAATACCAAACCTCTTAATAAACTAATAAATACAAATGTTTAATAAATGCTTACATTCAATAACTATATATCTTTTTTTTACTGATTTGTAAATAATTTGAATAACAAAAAAATGAATCTTAATGAACTAAACATCAATGATTTCACCAATGTTGAAATTGCACTTGGCTAAAATAGTAGTTAGTGAACTCATTTCACTTTTAAAACATTGTAATGAAATGGGTTGGTGAATTAGACCCATGTTTCTTGGTAGTGGTGGGACACTACATATGTGTAAAACCAACACAAGGGATTTTTAAAAAACAACTTTGTAATCCAAAAAAAATTGTATTTGTTTATAAAAAGGGGGTGGTCAAGAATATAAAAAACCTAGATTACAAAAAAAAATACAATAACAAGGGTGTTTATGGAGATACAAGTAATGTTCAGGCTCATGTGACAACTTGCATTTGTCACCTTTCAACAATAATTTGTACAAACCAGCATTAGACATAAAATCTTTGTGATAAATAGGTTTATGTTCTAAATGACCAGCTTGGTGTTAGGGCACTTAATACTTGAGTCCTTAAGACCACCAAGTGTGAATGCACCCTTTGGAAGCTTACCTTACAAATAACCTGAAAATGCCAACACTTGTAGTCTCAATGTTTGGTAGGTTCTCATTTTGGTTACCAAGTATGTGAACCCCATGTTCAAAATTTTAAATTTTTTTTCAGAAAATCAAAAAATGGAATCGACGATTGTACTCTAGCTAGAACTGGACCTGGAAATGGAACCGGCCCCAAAACCTGATGTATCCAGGTTCTGGTTTTGGAATGTTTTTATTTTAAAAAATTATTTTCATTTTTATTTCTTTTTGTAAAGAAAATTTGTCTATTTGGGGTAAGACATGTTGCTAGTTTAAGAAGAAAAAAATTCAAGGTTTTGAATAAAAATAACGACATTTTTTTGAATAATAATTTGGGGGTGGTGTCGAGTGGGTTGGGCTTTAGACATGTAATTTTAATTTTCAAACATGATTTAATTATGTAATATATTTTTTAAATTAAAAAGAAATGTGAGTTCAGATGTGTAGTTGATATAGGTGGTATCATTTTATTGGTTGTATAACACTAGTAACAAGGGGAAAAAAAAAAAAAAATCGTTTTTGAGCAATTTGTAGGTAGGTAGAATTGGATCCAATTTAGAACCAAACCCACCTAGGGATTTTTTTAAAAACTCAGAACTAGGGGGTCTTGAATTTTGAAGAATTAGGTCCAAAACAACTAGATCAAAGGTTCTATTCAATTTTTTAAAAAAATCCTTGAGCTGAAACCCATGGTTAATTCAACCCAAGGTTATTCCAACTCAAGGTTCTCTTGAAAAGTGAAAACCAACCAATATTGATATATACCTAATATGGAGATTGGTAGAAAATTGGTATAAGACAAATATTATCTCCTACCAAACTGGTAAAGTCTTTGCTACCCATGTTGATATTAGGTGCAAAGCTCTATATACAAACTAGACCAACACTAGTTTTCATCAACGAAGCTTCGGGTATGAATAGGCACTTTGGATGAAAACATAATCGAGAGATTCGAAATTTGAGGGCAAAAATACACATAAAGCATACAAGGAGGAACTAAACTGGATTTTGCAATAAATTTGATAATAAAATTAGTTCAAACCTTTTTTTAAAAAAATCCTTTCATTATTTTGCATCCTGGATACTATGTGATTTCCTTGTTGTATTTAATTATTCAAATCCTATGCAATAAGTATGTAGTCAAGGCATGTTCAACATGACATTTGATACCAAATTTTTAATAAATTTTGCCAACTTTGCAATGAAAAAGAAGGGAATGAGTGTCAAAGTATCTTTTTGGGCAAAAATCACCCCAAGGCAACATAGTTTTCTGAAAATGAAATATTCTTGTATTGTAAATTTTTTTTTCCAAAAAACCACCTAAAAATGATAAAAAAGGTTTTTCTTTTTATTTTGGAGAGGGCATTGCTACATTTTTGGCTATTGATTACAATTTTAAGAGTTCCTTGAAATAAGGTCTCTATTTAAGTCAAAAACTGCCTAGGGATGCTTGTTGGCTTGGTTCCATAACAAAATTGAGAAAAAAAACATTGATGAGAACCAAATGAAGGACTAAACCCTAGTTCCTCCTCCCTTCCTTTCTGGATAACTTGAATGTGGCCATTCAAATCTAGAGCTAAATAGGTCACGCATGATATCCTCGATATTTGTTGGATACTGGCTCTTTAGATACTCACATTTCAATGAATTAAATTCCAATTTGATTTTAAAGAAATTAACACCGAACCTTCTTGGTTGTAATTTTCTTGCCAGTAAATTTTCACCAGCATCTATGGTAGAACTGCTCATCACCGATCACTACTCTATCACTGAACATGTCTTTAAATCTTCCTCTTTTGTACTTCATTTTAAGTGATTTAAAATGTCAGGGGAGTGTTACCTCAACTGCTAGAAATCATCTTTGAAGTGAAAAGGAAAAGGAAAATGAAAAAAATAACAAGAAGAAAAATAAGTTTTCCAACTTACAAAATGTGTGATTTTTTTTTGTTTTTTGGACCCTTTGTATTTTCAAGGCTTCTAACTTTCACATTTCTTGTTCATTTTAAACGATTTAAAGTGTTATAGGAGTGGCACATTCAGTTCTACAAATCATCTTTCAACTCTCATACAAACAAAGCAACATACAAAGAATTTTTTAGGTGTTCGAGAAACATCTTTGTAGCGTTGGGTGGTTTGATTTTTAAAATTCTTGACCCCCTCTACTTTTGGGGGCTGTAATTTTCTCAATTCTAGTTTGTTTTTGACGATTGTTAATGCACTAGATGCATCAATAGGAGGGATTCAAGTTTTATTTGGACACCAAAAACAATGGAGTCCTCCCCTTGGATCCAGCCTGCCCTGAGTGCTTAAGTGTTTGCTCACCAGCTGTTCGACCCAAGGACCCATTTCTATTATAATATATTATATTATATTATGGGGTCATGGTTACAGGATTTTGAACTAGAACATTCTCTCCTCCACAAATACCTATTTCACCAACGCTGGGTTTTCACAAGACTTCTGACTAGAATTCTGTGAGAAAGAATTGGTCTTTTGCCAGGCTTGGAGAAAATTTCAGCTTCCCTTTTGCTGGGTAGAATTACAAAATGATGGGTGGAAAGACGGAAGGTATTTTGCACCTGAAAAGACATCCTTCACATTGGAAATACTCATTGCACGCTTATCTTGCACAAATGTTTGAGAGATGTATATATTATTACGTGACCTCTGAACTAGGAACAATGAACCCTAAACCCATCATTCATAAAGCACAAGCTCGAACTCCCTTTGTTAATATCTATAAGTTATAAAGCATATTTGCACATCCTTATGTGTGACACAACATTTCGCTGTACTGTAATGTACATATCCCCTGTAATGCACTCCTTCCCACAAAATGAGGGTGAGAATGCATCATGTCGCATGCAATTAGAAGATGTACCCATTTCTATATGCATACGAATGCCCTGAGTGGAGAGCATTCTTTAATTTGAAGCCCTGAACCTGAGGCCGTCTCTTTATGCACAAATATATAAAGTTTGATAAAATTGCTGAAAAAAGTAGACACCCACAAGAAAAAGTGACATATATTATATATATTATATATATATAGAGGTTGGAAAAGAGATGAACTAGAATACAAAAATAAAAATTAAATACAAAAAGAAAGATTCATGATGCAATCATACATACAGAAGAATGTTGCCATTTTGATGATTCCATAAAAGGATTGAACACAATCTCGGCATCACATGAACCACTACACAATACAAATTTACACGTTACAACACATTCCAAATGTTGCATGACATTGTTCACCTAAATTGTCTCATAACCACATATGAAGCCATCAAGCATCTGGGTAAATAAACACTTGTATATGCTCACTGAATTCAAAGCTTGAAGGGGGATTAGTGTATTCTTCAAGTTCTAGTCCTGAAAATCAATACCAGTTCAGATCTGGTTCTTACAAACCATAACCAAAGTTGATGCTTCTCACCCACCAAAGTGCATACCCTCATAACACTGGACTAAAAGCTGTTGGAGTTTTCTGTAGTTGTACATAGTTGTTATTTTTTTGGTTGGAACACAATTTAGTGTGAATTCAGTTTGTATTGTAGGCAACGTGTCTTGACTTTGTTAGCTTTGATAGAGTTCAGAAAACAGTCTGGTAATGCACAACAGATCTACCATCATCAGGCCGTGCTCTAGTTATTTAGCTCTATTATGAAATTTGATAATTGTTTTGATTCATGACTGGTTTTTCTGCACACATTTTGTTTGTTTGTTTGCTTGTTTTGTTTGTTGTATTCAGCTCTTTTGATGGGTTAGTTCATCAACCAGGAAGCACGTGTTTTTGTTGACAGGTTGAAATTCTTTGTGACATGAATTTTACATGTGATTTTGTTTGCAATGAATGTTATGGTGCAAAAACAAGCATGTTATTTTAATAGCATGTAGAGAGGGTTCTGGTTCTGGTGAGCTTTGAGCTTTCTGGTTTACCCCCTTTCCTGTCTGGTATAAAATGATTGATTGTCTCCAGGCCAAGGAAACCCACCCTTGTCAGATCTAGGTTTGCAAACCATCCGAGCTGAGAAGGTGGGTTTCCTTTGCTAAACTCTTCTTGGGTTGTGCTTTCAAGTTCCAAGCACCATGAAGGATGAATGGTAATTAAGTGGTCATAAAACAGTTTTTTTGTTGGGTTTCTGTTCCTGAGTTAACCATGGTGGTTAGCTTAGTTGCTTTTTCTTTTTCCGACCTACCTACTAACAACCCACCAACCCACCAGTGGGTTGTTAGTAGGTAGGTAGTAAAAACAGCCGTCACTTTGTACAAACCATTTACTTACCTAGTAATTACCTATTTTCCTACCTATCTACCTATATATGAGATCCACCGAACCAGGATGCTTCAGATTGCACATTCTTGGTCTCTTTGGAAAGCTCTTGAGGAGGAGGTTTGCATGGGCTTCGTTCCATGACATTTGGATTTGCAGTGCAAAAGTTCTTGAATATTGAATGATTTCTTCACTGAAAATTAAATTAAATCAGAGCTGAAAATTCTTCACGGAGGAATTGGAATGTGCCTTTGGTGTTGTCGGAAAGATTTTGATGAGCAGGATTTAATGGAATTTATTGCATAAGATTTGGATTCAGAATGTGGGAGATATTGAATTTCAAGTGATTTTTGTTGCTGAAAATTCAAATAAATTCTCAAAAAAACCAAGTTTTGGAAGGAAAAATCAGTTGAGGACGTGGTAACACTTGGGCCAATGGGCACGGGCCACACTGGTAGTCAATGAAAATAAGCAATTTTTTTAGTGACTTTTTGAAGACCACTATTTGATATATGATGTGCAATGAGTCTCTTTGAGGAAAATTTTCATCACTTGGTGACTCAAATAAGTTAAAAAGAATATGTTGTCACATATTCAAGGAAGCAATAGTCAAAATTTTGAAAAAAAAAGTGGGTAAATCTTCTCCCCATTTCAATTGATTGTTTTATAGGGGGTAGTTTGTCACTAGGAATCTATTGTTTGGACAAGTCTAACATTAATTGTTGCAAGTTAACATTAGATACTTATTGGGCCATTGCCAATTGTTGTTACATTAGAAAATTTCAAAGAAAATCTTGATCATGTGCATATTCAAGCAATGGTTTTTTCTCACATTTTGAAAACCTATTGACTAGCTACATCATAGTGGGAGCCCAAGTGGTCACAATAATGCATTAGGGTCAAGAAAATTTTACTCGACCTCACATTGTTTAATGTGTTATTAAAAAACACAAATTTTTCTTTCATTTGACATATGGCAAAATACGAGATTGGTTCCTAACTAATGACATTTGAACTTCGCATGTACATGGTCAAAAACCAACACTAGATGCATAATGTCCTATAGATTAAGAAACATTACATGAAGGAATGGAACTCTAGCTTTGGGAACACTACCTACATAATATAGGCTAGTAATATTCAAGCTGAAACTAAAAAATTGAATTTAAAACCAATATCCAAAAAAGTCGTATTGAAGACAAATTGATCAACCAAATATTATTTACACATAGGGTTGGCAACTTGGCATCCCAATTGCCACTAGAACATACAATGAACATTCCATTAATATCAAATTGAGCAAACAAACGACACCAAAACATATATCCCGGCCCTTTCAAAAGACAAAATCAACATTTTCCACAATCCCATGTGCATTTCCAATCAGTTGCAAAATACATAAAAACAACCAATGAATTGAAATTCACAATTTTATAGTCTATTATAGTCTGTCTATCCATAGTCAACAACTATAAGTAGTTATGTGTAACAGTGTTCCAAATTGTTACGTTACAACATCTTCATTTCAAATGCAAGATTCTTGCATTCAATCATTAATGGAAACCTTAAATGGGAAGTTTTTTATAAATATAGAATTTCTAAGCATGCATAAAGATAACTAGGTTGACGTAGGCGGGTGTAAAACATAAATTATCCCACCAATGGGTCCTTCATAGGTTATCCTGTTTGGAAATTCCACATGCAAAACTGCACCATATGATTCTGGGCACATGAATAGACCTGCATTAGACCAGTTACTATGCATGCTTTGCACAAGTAGACAACTAGCATAAGGAGTGAACATACCATATATTTCTCTGTCCTTGTTGGGGAGGAGAGCCAAAATGAACATCGGGTGATGGCAGCTCAGTAAACTGAACATTCTTCTCACACATTCATCAGGTGGAAAGTGCTTGTTCTACGGCTCCTTTTCAATAGCTTTTGGATCTGAAATTCTCTGGAACACAGCATTTGGCAAGAGCAGGCTTCAGATTGTAGTTGTGACTGGACTAGCTGCCTCTCTAGACAGAAAATAAGGTTTGTAACTGATCAACAGGTCTACTATGGCACATAGTGTCATAGTTCCATACCATGCCATATTTGTTGCAGGCTTGGACAAGACTTTGGGCAATGACATCAGCATCATAACAGCTCCCATCAAATACTACCATGACCCAATTGGTAATCTCACACCCCTTCATGAAAAACTACACCCACAGGGTTGCCAATAGTGGTCAGTACTGAAATCCAAATCAGGGTTAGGAGGATTTACCGATTAAGAGGTTTCAAAAAAAAACATGTTCTCAACTAGCTGCTGATGTTCAGGACTATAATTCAGTTGCAAAAAGTATAATTACAGTTGACATACTTTGGATGGTCAAGGCATTCAGGGCAAAGGTAAAGAAATTCCATCTTCCCCCCCAGGATTCTCCTTTCTTCCACCTCCAAACATAAGCTGCAATTCCCAATGAGCAACCAGATTCCGTTACTAATGGAGACATTCAGCCCACCCAACTTGGAATAGGAATTTCTCAAACTCCTTCAGCATGGCAACTTTCCATGAGCACTGTCAACTACTATGATTCGCTAGGCTATCTACTAATATCATAGATCATGTGGTACAAGAGTGCAAATGCTTGAAGATCCGGGGCAGCCTAGAGGGGAAGCTAATGAAAAAAATGGAGGTTAGACTATTATGTACACTAGGAGGCTCCAAAATCCTTCCACTGACTTTTGCCAACTGTGATTTGAAACTTAGCCCAAATTCCCGAAAATGCTCATCTGAATCATATTTGTTGATTCCAATTGCCTGTCAAACATGCCAAGTAACTATTAGTTGTGGAGTTTGTGAGTTGCTCACATTTTGATTCATGGACATGGGATGGATAAAAACTATGTAAACATAGAAAAATAGGAATAACAGTATGAAAGAGGAATTAGACTTACACATTCACAAACACCTCTTTGGTCCTGTGGTGATTGCTTGCCAAAATCAATTTGCTTCGGCTGCTGCATATGAGATAATTGCTTTGTGTACCACTGCACAACTGTACCAAGCCAGCAAAAACAATACAAAACATAATTTTCTCAAAAGAAAACTTACAGCACATTCATAGTACCTGTACATTCAGAAGTTCCAGTTTTCTTTGGGGGGGTTGGCAACAGCAGGCAGCACACTAGACATGAGAAGCTGAGAAACAATAGAGAAAACCACACCTCCAAGGGGATATAAATCAGTTCTTTCTTTCTACCAACATCCAGGGCTGGGGCATTTGGGTACTTTAGGTGATGCTTGTAAACCTCCCAGTAATAGCTGGCCACTGAAACCTCTTCAGGTTCCTCAGGATTTTGCCTTGACTGCTTTGAAAACCTGAATTCCCAACAGAGGGCATGTTACTAATCTACACGTCCATTATTAAACACTTTCCAATCCTATCACCATCTAGCTGCAGACAAGGAATCCCAATTCCACATATCGTGCAAGCTCTGACTGAGAATTACAATACAAAGAGCACACATAGAGACATAAGAGGTTCATACTCACATGAGATCTTGGCACGCAAGGAGGCTGAAGCCTGAAATTGTGTGTGTGAGTGGGACTCTCAAGTGAGTGGTCACCATCCTCACCTTCTTCAGCATGATTTTGACCTGAAATTTTACCCAGCAGAAACAATCAATTAATGCAATCACCTCATAGCAACCTGCTAACAAAAAAAACTGAATTTGAAAATCTGAGAAGCATTACTTCAGTTGCCAACTCAAAGGAAACTAAAAGAAGTCAACTGGCAAATATTCTCACTGAATTTACTGGAAGATTCTGAGAGCTTTATCTGACATATCCATATGTGACTCATGATACAGACTGCTGAACTGGATGAATTTGTAATTGGGATGTGCACAGTTGTGTAAGTGAAAAGCTGGTTTCTTCATAGATTCTACAACAAATTTCCTAGAGAGTCAATTGTGTGGAATGCAACTAAGAAGATACCTTGTTCCAGTCTTTCTCATCTAAACTATCAAGGGAATCACTACTCTGCATGCCAAGCTTTTCCCTGATAAACTCAATCATGATAGGCTTGATCACAGTTGTCATTGTGGTATCTATTTCCTCAGATTACATGCCAACCATTCAATATCAATTAAACCAAAGACAAGTAGTGTGAAGTAGGTGTTCTGAACACATTATGATCAAACCAAGAACTAAAGTGAGTTGTGGCAGAATGTGCCTTCCAGTAGGCAATGGATAATTGCTGATTCACAGTCCCCAACTCTTGCAAGGCCTTCAGGAACATACTGCTAATTAACTGATCAGCTAATTTTCAAGACACGATTAGTCATTTACAAACTACATTTGACTGCACAGAAAGCACTGCCAGACAACAACAAGCTCATCTTCAGTACAAATGTACCAAGGTCAACAGTAAGGCCCATTTGTGTGGCCCGATGCTTGCATGGAAGCCACACCATGCTTCCACTCCCTCTCCAAGATTGCCTAGCTTGCCAAGTGATGGGTGAAAGAAATTGTCCCGCACAAGAAGATAGCCCCTGTCACTCCAAAATTACATCACATATCAGACTACCCAGAACCTTACTGTCTGTAATTTGGGGTCTTTCACTGTCAGGATAATGCTTTCTCAATTTCAGAGAGCAATTATGGTGTGCAACATTTTCAACTATATATCATTTCCAGTAAAAAGGAGCTAAAGGAGTTTCTGATACACAACAGGGAAGTCCTTTGTCTCTAAGGCTGTGATGAGCAGAGGATAAATTCAATAAGCAAGTTCAATTAAAGTTCAACCTGAATACATCAAAGAAGAATTCACCATACTTAGAGGAAGCACTTTCCCACAGAACTATAAGTACTTGAAGAGCATCTTCTGCTCTGTACACTTGAGCACCAGGCTGTTCACTGATGGCATCACCAAAGACCCTCATGTTCACCTTGGCTGCAAATTTGATGTGCACCACAAATTCCCTGACCCGCCACACAGTCTGTCTTTCCTTCTGGACTATACCCTGCTTATCTGGACTGCCTGTGTTCAAACAATCAAAGAAAACGACTTTCTCAATCAGAATCTAGCCCTACCACATGAAATCAGGTTTGCCATTGTGTTGTCCATTCCCAGACTGAATTCGTGCAATTGCTGTACTAATTTGTCCAATTCTGGAACTGGTGGAAGACAGAACCACAATTGGATTCTGATGTCTGTTACCAGGCCAACACACAAGTGAAAGTGACAATTATGTATCTGTGGGAGGAAAACTGGTAGCAAGCTCACTACCTTGGACTGTAGAGGACTTGCTTGTAGCCTACAACAAAAATGCATCAGATTATTCAATCTGTTCATAGATATCTGATATGTTGGGTCGTGCTTAGTACACTCTTGAGAGCCCTGATTCATTCATCAGACCCTCAATTTCCACAGGTAGTATCACTGAATAATGCCTGACAGACATGGGTGTGAGGTCTTTAATGGGTGGGAAGACTATATAAAGAACCACAAGAAGAAATATAAAGATTCACAAATTGAACAGAATAACGCATGTGGAATCATATGAGAATCTTCCATCTCTTCAACTCCACAACAAATGCCAGAATTAGGATCCCATAAACAAGCACAAACTGGGAACACCGTGTGGGAAGCATGATCAAGTCTTTGAATTCAACAAGCCTTTGCACATAATTTCAAAGGACTTTGCAACTACAATCTATCAACTGGATACTGAGGGTTTACGCTTCTCTGCACATAGAAACACGGACTTGCATGTAGATGACATCTTCCTGAACTGCAAGGTCTACATGAACACTTATTTTCTAATTGATGCAAGTAGATATTGCACGATCCACATGTCCTTAAGCCCCTTTCGATGGATCCTTTTCCTTGTGGATGACGCAAAAGAAGTTTGGGAGAAAAACCTCATTCGACAGTTACTGAAGTTGTGTCCAAGAATTGAGAGAGGGAGGCAACGTACTTGAAAGAAGGCCTTCTTTCATCGTTAAGAAAGACAGGATACTCCTGCGCCTCGTTGTTGACATTCAGAGGCCCACTTGTGAACAAGATTTTATCGCCATCGTAAGCCCCACGCTCACGCTTGAATTCTGCAGCAGTGGTTCGGAGTTTGCTCATCACATCGCGGTTTACTTTCTTGGGTACTTTGGGTGTGATTGTCACCTGCAAACCAACAACAGCCAGAAATGTGCAAAACCTCAGTATGGCATGTATGTCAGTAAAGCCAAGAAACTGCCAATGCACAGTGATCATTGCAAGACATCTCTAGCTGATTCTACAACCTCGAGATTCAGTGAAAGCATGCAATGGACAATAGAGAATCATCCGGATTGAGACTAGGTTGCGATCATCAACTGTGGATTGCGAATTAGCTCAAAAACAAACAAAGCTGTGGAGATACGTTACGTGGTATTGATACACGTCCGTCATGTTCGTAAGCTTCACGGGGAAGTGGTTGCACAAGAGCTCAACAGGACGTCCAATTGTCCCATAGCCCTGATCTCTTGTGTCCCGTGGGACTACTACTTTCTTTCTTACTGCAGGTGGTGTTGCTGATCCAGTAGGACTACCACCTCTCGCACCACGACTGCTGCGACGTGCTGCATGATCTCCTAGCACTTCATCTGCGGAAGCACCTGCGGCGCTAGAGCCTGAGATGTGCGGCCAACCTCTCGGACTTTGCCACCCATTGGTGACAGGCGACGGCTCGACTCCGGCTGGACCGCCTGGAGCTTCATCTATGGCAACAGCAGACGGCGGAAACCTAGACTCTATCCAGACCCGCATGATCTCTGTGGTGTCCATAGAAACCGAGTCGGAGATCTCCTCCATCTCTCTCCAGCAATATTGTAAAGCTCGCTGAATTGCAATTAAAACCTGAAAAGATCAGATTTGTAAGTGAATTTTTTTCTTGAAGCAAAAGCTTTGATACGACAAAAGCTTTGAGGATAAAAAAAAACACTCTGTTGACAAGGAAGATTGCTGCTAATCAGCAGCGAGTGACATTGCTGAAGAATCTGCAGAATTACCGGACTTCTCAGAAGGATCTACAAGGATTCTCAGAAATCTGCTACGCAACGGAATTTTTAGAAAGGATCTTACAAATCCGGAACCAGAGTACAGAGATGACGCAAGGAAGTACGTACTGCCGACACTAGATACCACAACACATTTCTGCAAGCAGGCATGCAAAGTGAAGGTTATCACCGCAGCAGTGAAGGCTAGAAATATGGCAATATTTATTTTCTATTTTTTCTCGATCTCTGGCGAATGAAACCCCAAAACTCACTTCATGTTCGCATATATCTATATATATATATATATAATATAATATAATATTTTTTTTCTTACTAAAATTTACTTTTTGGCGAAAACTTGCCAGTAATAAAATGGCCATTGTCATTGGAATTTTGTGGTCATGATGATGGGTTGACTGAGATCCTTGTATTAGGTGCTAAATAAAAGTTGTAATTATGATTCTAATCATCATCAATTAGGATCATCAATTGTTTATTGAAGTTTTATTGAAGCAAAATGCCAAAAGGTTTACTTTCTGAGTATGAAGTAATTAGGCTAATTGCTTAGTTCTCTAGTTTGCCTCCCAATTTCTTTTTCCTACTTTTATCATCCATTGCACTATCCAATTTTAAAAGCTTCATCAATGCCGCTCCATTTTCCACCATTAGCAATTTGGTTGAAATAAGTCGTGCATTACACATAAATAACAAATCATCTTGTATTATCTCACATGCCCTTTTGGAATCGTTATGACGGAAACAAACAATAAGATAATGCTCTTTGTCATCTCCATGCAAAAAGTTGACAAAAAATCTAAAACACCTAAAAACTCCATGTGTTCACACTAAAAGTCCACCTCATTTTTCCTCACACAAGGACTTAGAATACTTGAACTTTGGAGAATTTTGTTTTTGTGAAAGTGTTATTGTCACCACATTATCAAGTCTTTATTTTGAAGAAGGAAGGGTGATTAAAAACATTTAATTGCATAAATCGACCTATATCACAAATAAACCAACCATATCTTATTTTTAATGTAGATGATTACCTTTTGATATGAGGCCAATCCCAATTCTCCTACTCTTTATTCTTTGACTCCCAAGCAAGTCTTCCTTTTCGTTTGGGTGAATGTAGGACTTTCATGGACTTTTTTCACCTTGTTTTGGATTTGTATTTGACCAAATTCTTTATCAAACCTTTGGGTTGCCCTATGACTTGGAAAAGACATTTCAATATTTTTTTTCAAGATCCAATCACAAGTCCAAGTTATGGTTGTAACATTTCAATTCCCCAATTAGAAAGAAAGAGTTCAATTTTGGAGATTTTATGAGGGTTTTCACATACAATTTATTTTCATTTTTACTTGAAAAACTTGTGTTTATAAATTCCAAAAAACAGGCAACATCCTTCTAAGTATCACTGAAATTATCATTCAATAATGATAATGACCTTCATCATTGACCTATGCCTTTTAATGTCCAAAACATGAAAATGCATATTCCAATGTGTATTCACACTTATAAATCTCTTTTTCAAGAGCTTGCTTGCTTCGATGCCACATTTCATGCAACTCTCTAATTATTAGTTGATATATAATCAAAGTAATTGCACTAGATGGATGCTTGCATCACTTTTGGTAAAATAAGTTGATATCAAAATGATTGTAAAACTTGTTCATGGATATGCAACCTAAGGTTCAAGTTGACATGATTTTTCAAGTTGGCCATTTTGAATCATAAAATTCTGATTAGTGTGTTGAAAGGCTAGTTTTTTAATTTTAAATTTTACAAGACTTTCACATGTGAAAAATGATTTCTGAAAATTTTGCACTGAAACCCAAAAAACAAACAGAAAAAAGAATTAGGAGAACCAAACTACACAAGTGCCAAAAAGAAACTAACGCCAAGAAACTAGAAAGAACAAAATTTCCAGCAGAAGTCCAATGAAGATTGATTTTGGAGACACACACAAAATCTCCCAATGATTCCTTGAGTTTTAGTTGCGACTTCCGAAACTCAAACAAACTTAGTATACTTGAAGGGCAAGAAGAGGGATAATACACCAACTCCTTAAGAATGGGACGGATCTTACACCTACATGTACATGTTCTGTACAGATTTTGCAGTAGTTCCAATTACTGTGTAGTTGCAGAGAGGGCCATGGAGTGCAAGTACATCTAGGCACCCGGGTACTGGATGTTGGTTGCATGCACTAGTCTTCGGATCCATGCACAAGAGCTATAGGTTTAGAGCCAAACAATGATCCACTGAAGGTCAAGGTTAGTCCACATGGTGTGCAAGAGATAGATAGCAAGTGTACAAAAATCAAAAGCCCCAATTTGAGACATATATACATGCTGTTTTGGGCTCACAATTGTGTATTGTGCGCTTCGTTTGCTGCCCTTCAGCTCCAAATCTCAAACAAAGGAGATTCACTGATAGAAATAGAAAAAGGTGATCAGCAGAACAAAGCTCCTGAATAGGCTTCTTGACAATATTAATGCTGCTGAATTCACAAGCACCGGAAGTTGCAGGTGCGGATTTGTGGATCAAGGAAGTGCTGAAGGGAATAGTCCACACAATAGTCATGCTAGCCCCCATCAAAATAGTAAGCATCAGGAATTCCACAAATGATGCTAAGTAGTTTGTTATGGACTGCAACTACGAAAGCTCCCTTGTGCTTCACACAGACTGCACTGAGCTGCAGTGCACAACTTCACTGCTATAAAACTTCAGAATGGTTGTGTTACCGGTGAATGGATAAGTGTAGACCTCAATCTGCAGATTAGTTCCCATTTGATCATGTCCAATAGAACAGGCACAGTTAAGGTTTAGGGGTTTAGGGCTTCAACAGGCACAGTCGAACTCTGGACTTGCAGGATTGCCATTTGGAAACGTATGCTTCACACCACAGAGAGCTCAGAAAGCCGAGCCACTGCCACGAGATTAGGCAAGCGAGTGACCCTTGACCTCATTGATCTTGGAAGCTAAGTGATCACTACCACCTGCATCTGGATGATTTGCTTGCATGACTTGGCACGGAGCTTCATTCACTTTCTCCGGTGCTACGCTCCCTCACCTCAAGAATTCGAGCCGCTTCCCTCCTGGTCATAACTGCTTTGAACCCACCCTCGTAATAATACTTCCTGCTGATTTGACGGCTCGTGAATGATAAGATCTCAATGATGTGTCGAATTTGTCAGCTAGCCACTGATTTTTTGGAAGTCATTTGCGATTTATTGTTCCTTGAATTTAGCTGAGTAGTGGAGTTAACTATTGCATGGCAGCCGAGCAAATACCTGCTGATTTTTCTCTCTCTGTTAATTAGTTAAGTTGTATATGACTCCCTGTTTTGTTCAAGAAAAATATCTCATTCTCTAATGGTCGAGTGTGAAGCAGAGTACAAGTGCAGGAGCTCAGTTCCAGTTTTGGATGCTTAGCACCAGAGACTTGTCTAGCAAGTTCTGAGGAACTTATTTTCATTGTCTTCAGTTTATTTGCTGCTGCAGCCTTGACATTACTAGATGGGGTCGTTAGCTAGTCAACATTGAATGCCTACCGGCGTGCTTCAATCCCATATTTCCCTACCAGGGTTGTCACTCCAAGTGCCGGCCTCGTATGAAATGTGCAGCCATAGATTATAGATAGCTCAAGAAACAGAATTCAAGCATCCAGGAGGTAAGCAGCACCACTTTTTCACGCCTTTCTCTAAACCCAAATCGTCGCTTCAGAACTCCTTGAAAATCACATTGCAATGCATGAGTATCTGAATTGGAATTGGACCTGGTCTGAAGAATCCAAACTAAACCAATTCTTTGAAAAAATTTGGATCCAATCTCAATTTAGGGTTAAAGGTGGTGGGTCGTTGTCAAAATTCAAAACTTTTCGACATGGTTGTGTTTTTCTTGTTGCTCGTTGATACTTACTATGCCATCATAATTGTTTGTGATTTTCTAGTCAAATTTATGCTCATGGTGGTATTCTTTTTGTTGTAATAGCCCATATTTTGGTGATTGGTGGTTGTGGTGTTTTTCTCATCACTATAACCCACCATTATTTAGGTATGTTATCGCTCTCCTCTTCAACTTTTTATGGTTTTGGTCATTATCATTGTAGTTTTCTTGTTGTTGCAATTGATAGTTGTTCACCATTGCTTTCTTGATCTTGATGACCTTGTGGTTCAAGTCATTTTTTTGGTCTTTTCGTTGTTACAACTAATAATTATCTACCATCACCTTCATGATTTTCATGATCTTGTGGTTTTGGTCATCATTGTGGTTTTCTTATTGTTGCAACTAGTAGTTACTCACCATTACTTTCTTGGTGTTGATGATCTTGAGGTCTTGGTCATTGTCATGCTTTTTTCATTGTTGCAATTAACAATTGCCCATCATTGCCTTCTTGATTTTGATAATTTTGTGATCTTGTTCATTCTTATGGTCTTCTCATTGTTATAATCAATAACTACTATCATCACCCTTCTAATCTTGATGATCTTGAAATCCTTCTCATCATCATAGTCTTCTTGTTGTTGCATATAAATGCAAGAGACATGAAAATATGAAACTCATAGCTACCACCATTGCCTTCCTAATCTTGATGAACTTGTGTTTTTATTTATCATCATGATCTTCTTGTTGGTATGCAAATGCATGAGACATGAAAACATGAAACCAATTGGCAATAACAAAATGATATTGATCCATTAAAAAATATTAATGAAGTTTTAGAATTCAAAGATAGATTAGTTCTGCTTAATTTGGCCATGTCAAAACTTTTTAACAATCTGCAAATTTGTTTTTTTGCATTGTTTCTAATGAATGGAACCTCATTGAAAGGTTAACAAAACCCTACCCTAACCTACCATGAAACATGGAATCAATTTGATTTGAATTTTTTTTTAAAAGAATTTGAAAACAACCTTCACATTAAAAAAAATTCCGAAATTGAAACCCAATTTTATTTATTCTTTCAAAAACTGAACCAAAATCAAAATAGGCCCCATAAATTTGTTTAGAATTGGAATTGAAGGTTCTTCCTAAAACCTAAAAACCACACAACATTGGTAAGAAACTATGAATTAAAGTTTTAATGTATGTGTTTTGAAAATCAACAAGAAACAACAAATTAAAGTTTTGTCACAATGAAGGCAAAAAACATGGAATTAGGGTTTGTGGAAAAAAAAAACAAGAAACAACTAATTAAGGTTTTGTGATGATGAAAACAAGAACAACAAATTAAGGTTTTGTGGCGAAAAAGGTAAATTCAATAACAAATTAAACATTTTAGTGAAGAAGGCAAGAAATTGTAAATTAAGGTAAATTTACAAGTGAGGGAAAAAGAAAATAAACAACTAATGAAGGTTTTGTGAAAACAAAAGCCAGAAACAATTAATTAGGGCTTTTCTTATGTAAGTAAAATTTAGCGAGTAGATATATCTTGTAGTTAGATTTGATGGCCCAATGTAATTTTAAATTAATTTTACAGTATAAGAACTTTGCACACGTCAATTAAATTTTTATTTTCTAAAAAAATTTGCATATGTTGAATCCTAATCTTAATATTTCAACAACTTGTGTATGGGACAATTTTTAAAGTTTTTTAAAATGATGACCATGAAATGTGAAAGAAGGATGTCGAAAATCACAATTTAAGATTAAACCAATATTTGAAAGAGCTTTTCAATGATGATGAAATTACAAGATTAATGGTCAAGTGTGATGTGACTTGAAGCTTTGTGTTATTTCAATATTGTAGTTTTTAAAATTTCATATATATATATATATTTCTTTTCAAATCACTTTTATATTAAAAAATTTATGAAATTTCATGTGATTACAACTTTTCATGTATCAACTTCAAGATATATATATATATATATATATATATATATATAAATACAATTGCTGTGTTTTCACAATTGTCAATTTTTTATTTTCAACAAATTATGCAAATTTTCATGTAATTTTAATATTAATTAATTTAAAAGTGTGATGTTGAAAGATTTTCAATATCACAATTTTAAATTAATTAATATTAAAATTTACCACAAGATAAAGTACAAGTTTGAATATTTTATATTAATTTTTCTTAAGGTGAAATTTTCTTTATTTATTTTTTAAACACACACGCACACTATTAGAATATTTTGTAATACATGATTGGTGTTTTAAAGAATTCTTTTCCAAAACATGAGAGAAATGTTTTTTGAAAAAATGTTGTCACCTTTCAATTGCTCCCAAAAATTTATGACCATTTCACTAATGTTTGGAAAAACTTTGAAGATTTTTAAAATTTTATTTTCAAATGTTAAATCTACCTTTGGATGTCTCCGACCTATTCTTACTTCAAAAAATTGAGAAAAAAATGTTGTCTATGATACACTAAAAAAAAATCTTCAATCTATGATTCCATATTTGATTGATTTTGTAGTCATTCTGAACATTATATGATTAAAGGTTGTTAATTGTAATAGACAAGTAACAATGGACAAGAAGTCATTGCATGTTCAACATGACAATTTTCATCCTATAATCATTAAGGACAAGTCATATATAATGCTAAGGTGTCATATAATCAATGACTAGAACAATAGACATTCGACCACTTGATTATTCGAATTTATATTTAAATTAAAGTCATTTTTCTAGATTATTATTATAAAATAATTTTTAATAGGTAGGTAGGTGGGTAAATAGGTGGTAGGTATGTTAGTTGGTGGGTAGGTAAATAAGTAGTTACATAAGTAGGTGGGGGGGGGGGGG
>Ga0116227_10006234_pt1 | contig 24344 bp, 20 predicted proteins | sample S1TSphgellanicum_FD_89693 | JGI IMG/M metagenome (GOLD analysis project Ga0116227, IMG submission 89693) | Host-associated microbial communities from peat moss isolated from Minnesota, USA - S1T2_Fb - Sphagnum magellanicum MG | ecosystem: Host-associated > Plants > Peat moss > Unclassified... | reverse complement strand
GTTAATTTTTATTATATAATAAAATTAAAATATTTTTGTTGAAAAAGGATGGGGGGGTGGTAATTTTTTCTTTTTTTATTTTTTGTTTTTTTTTTTTTTTTTTTTTTTTTTTTTTTTTGAGACTTTACAAATTTTCAAAAACTTAATATTGGAGGGGTTTTTTTTTTTTAAAAATAGAAAATTTTAAGGGAAATTTTCAAAACCTAGAACCAAGGGTTCTTTGATTCTGAAAGTTTTCAAAAACCCACAACTAGAAGTTATAACAAAATCAAAGAACTGCCAAATATTTGGTAATAACTAACTAATAACCTCTTGATCACCATCCTTCTCGGTTACCTTGCTGCCCTAAAAAATCCTAGAGAGCTAGGATTTAATTTAATATACATACTATGACCTTGACCATGATTTCTTTTCCTTTTCTCTTTTCAAATTTTTGAAATTAAAAAAAAATGAAAAACAGGAAAAGAAATTAGCCCAAAAACACTTGATTTTACACTAGAAAACGAAATAAATCCCCCATTTTTTGATGAAAATTTGACAAAATTTGTCAGAGGAAAAATCACTAATAAATAGCATAACAATAACTCCACCTACTAGAGTAAAGTGGCCTGTACACTATAATTCAGTGCGGGCCTTTAATGTTTATGATGGCCCAAGTGTGAACTAGTTACCCAATTAATTTTTCTTTGCAATACCATTTGTTGTAATTTAATTGAATATTTAATGAAAAAAAATTACTCAAAATTCAATATCTCTTGTACCTTAGGTTTAAATTTTTTCCAAAAACGCCTTCATTAAAAATCCTACTCTTTAAGGACTTTCCAACAATAGCAAGAGCTGCACCCAAACTCCCTTGGGTATAATTTCTAGTTTTGATTCAAATGAATTTTCAGTAAAAAAATTTGTTCAATAATTTCTAGTTTTGAATTCAAATGGATTTTCAGTAAAAATTTTCTTCAATAATTTCTAGTTTTGAATTCAAATGGATTTTCAGTAAAAATTTGTTCAATAATTTCTAGTTTTGAATTCAAATGGATTTTCAGTAAAAATTTTGTTCAATAATTAATAATTTGTTCATTGTAGGTAGAAACATTATGAAACCAACTCAGTGCACCCCTACTCATTGAGAGCTTTCCAATAATAATAATACTCAAGAGTGCAACAAAAAAACAAACATAATGATTTGGGAGATCTCAATGTGACAAACAAACCAAACAAATGACTTACATTCCTTTGTAGATAGGTTGGTGAGTGTTGTATGATGCAAACAATTAAGAGTGTATATGTTGGTTGTAGTAAAGACCAATAGAGGCTCAAAATGAGGGTTGTTGGTGGAGATGCTATAAGGACAAAGGGTGCTGGATTGGCTTAGCACAATGGTTTTGACCCAACATTTTTGTACAGTTTTTGCTGAGGCTGGTAATTCGCACAAACCAAGGTTAACACCTGCTGGAGAAGAGTGCAACAGATACGATCTGGCTGCTACTCCGTGTTTCTGATTGGTCAATCATAATGATTCGTCTACATGGGCTGGCTGGCTGCTTATTAGTAGTCTCCCACCCATTTGCAGTCCCAGTTTGTGTTTTACGAGTGGGGTTGGAAAAAAAAGTAAATGACTAAACTTGGGATATTAGTACCTAGTGAAAAATATTTCTAAGACAGAACTGCACTTTCTTCATGTTAAGAAAGTTTCCTCATGTTACAAACTTTCTTTTAACTAAAAAAAATTGAGATTTGTTTTCAAATAATGCTATGTCAAATATTTATAAACTTTGAAGGGTAAAAGTATGGTGCCCTAGACTAAAATGCACATTACAGTCACTATTTTTTTTATAAGTGATAAAATATAATCAAAAGTTATAAAATAATTATATTGATTTTTTAAACGATTTGGACTCAAATATGTGTGGTAGTTTATATGTGTATTTTAATGCATAATTTTTTTTTCAATAAAAAATAGTTACATTATATTTTTATATTTTTAAATTTGTAAATTTGTTACGTTACAATTTTAAAATATGAATATGAATTTTTTTTCACATGGATTTTTTTTTAAAAATAATTTAATCACATGAATTGATCAAACATATTATAGATGACATGTGAGAATCCAAAATTTGGTAAAATTTTAAAAAATTACACAGGTGCTTTAAAACAAAATATATTAGAAAATTTACAATGAAAACAAGAATTCAAAAATATATAAAAAACTATCCAAAAAAAAGTTTTGTATTATCAATATAAAGAATGGTGTGAAATCAATTATCTCAGTCAATAAAGCTTAAGATATGATGAACATCTAATTTTTTTTTTTTAAAATTTAAAATTAAAAAAATATATTCTGTGGTTTTTCCTTCTGTTTCTGTTTGTTTGTTTCCCACTTGAGGATATGAAGGAAACTCTTGCTCCATTTTGCTGCTTAGAGAGTTGTTGTTGTTGCTTTTGTTGCTTTTGTTTTGTTTTGTTTTGTTTTGTTTTTTTTTGGAGTTTGTTTTGTTTTTGGAGGTTTGTTGATTTCTTTTGTTTCTTCCTCTTGTGGGTATCTCGGTATTCTTTGGCAATGGCAGTTCAAGTAAAAAAAACTGGGTTTAATTAAGAATTGGGCTAACATTTTCTTGCTTGATAGAAACTGGAGAGAGATTTGGGTTTTGTATCTGGGTATTCTTTGGCAATGGCAGTTCAAGTAAAAAAACTGGGTTTAATTAAGAATTGGGCTAACATTTTCTTGCTTGATAGAAACTGGAGAGAGATTTGGGTTTTTCAGAAAGGTTTTGTGTTGCATACAGTAGTAGTAGTAGTAGTAGTAGTCGTCGTCGTGGTGATGGGGGAGATGGTGTTTCCATGGAAGATGATGATGGTGGGACCGGCGGCTGTTGATAGGGATGAAGACGGCCAAGTTTGACTCCGATAGGCCTCAAAACTTGCTGATGATTATCCGTGTGGTTCTATTACGGCCTCACGCAGATGGCGCTCTTTTCCACACTAGGCTGGCTACATTGGGTATCGGATTTGCAGATGCGGGGAGGACAAGCGCTCTGTGAAAGTCAAGGTCCTCCCATCCCTTACGTAAGCCATGCTGGCTGCAAAACTCTCCATCTGAGTCAAACCCTAAAACAGAAACCCTGAGCTAACACATCTTTTCCTTCTCTTTGGGCGAGGGAGCAGTTTTGCTTTTGCTATGATCACTGATACCTACACAACCCGTCTTCAGACATCAGTTGATGTAACTGTAGGAACTAATTGGACTCTCTCTCTCTCTCTCTCTCTCTCTCTCTCTCATCTTGAAAGGGCTGCTTGATCCAGTGTTCTTTGTAGTAGAATTGATCAATCCAGTGTGTTGTTCTTTGGGGTTGCTCGCTTTGAGAATTTTTTGATTCAGTGAATGTTTGGTTTTACCATTCTTTGTCATCATCCAAGTTGTCTGTCTAGTTTTCTTTGGGATGTCATTTCCACATATACAACTCACATTGTCAGATCCAAATGTGAGTAATGAAATTGCACATACAACGCACATTGTCAGACCCAAATGTGAGTAATGAAATTGCACATACAACTCACATTGTCAGATCCAAATGTGAGTAATGAAATTGCACATACAACTCACATTGTCAGATCCAAATGTGAGTATTTGAAGTTGCACATACAACTCACAATGTCAGATCCAAATGTGAGTAATGAAATTGCACATACAACTCACATTGTCAGATCCAAATGTGAGTATTTGGAGTTGCACACACAACTCGCATTGTCTCATCCAAATGTGAGTATTGGAGGCAGTTTTGTGGGTTGGTCCAAATACATGGTGTTTTGAATGCAAGGTAATCAAGGTGTTTTGAGTAACCCTAAAACCTGGAGCTTAGCCTTTTCCATGAACTTTGTGGTGTTTTGGAGCGCACCCTTGAGACTGCAATCCTTAAAATGATATCTTTTATCAGCACAGAAGATGTAAGAGGACTTCTGAACAACAGGATTGTCACCATGAAATTAGTGCCACCTGATTTGTTTGAGAAACTCTGACTCATTCACTTGCCCCAAAGCTCTGACATGAGCTACAATGTCATCAGAGGTTGTCTTAAGTTAGGGTTTCTTTCTTTTTAGTTGGGTCAGATCTTGCAGTAATGATCTGAGTTTTTAGACAGTGTCTACATACCTTCCAGATTTTTAGTTTGTCAAGTATCCTTAGGATGTTTTAGGAAGCTTTGAACTCCCAAGTTCCCCAAGAGACCCCAAGTTGACCTGGGACAATTTCTAAAATAGTCGGCAAAAACTAAACTCTCCAAGTAGGCTGTCCAATCACAGCTAAGTTCGTTGTTTTTATCAATAGGAGGCTCTACAGATTCTTCAGGCTTTGTAGTTTGAAAGTGTGCTTCATTTCTCAAATGATCAGTATCTTTGTCCTTCTGACTATAATGGCTACCCTCTAAAGGTTCTCTTGAAGAGGACCAAAGGTTTGGTCAATGAAGAGGGTTTTTGTTCAGTACCTAACAGTATGACCCACTAGCCTTAGCACTGACAATCACTGAACAAGTTAGACTGTTACTGCTTTTCATACTGCTAGTTTTACAGTTCTTTTCAAACTAATTCCTTGCTTGCATGATTCTCTTCTTCCCTGTTCCTCAGTCCTTAACAATAGTTTTTCTTTGACTGAAGTGAAATGTTTCACCGAGTTCTGGTTAAACTTTAAATTTTTTGTGTAAGGGTATTTCTCAATATTCATGAGAGTTATTGTTGTGTTTTTCTTTGCAGAAGTTGAACCTGAAATTTTGCTCAAGTGCAAAGTATTGATTGTTCAATGTGGGCCTGATTATTGCCTTGTGGTGTGCAGAGGCCCAGCAGTAGAGACAGAAATGACTCACAAGGATTATGATATGTCAGAGCTCAAGAAGCTCTTGAAGAGCTTTAGTGTGGTAATCTTTTGCATCTGCCTTTGTTATTAGCTGTTTGAGGTGCTCACATCTTATTCATTGTCAGCTAATAAGACCTTGCATGGTTCAGTGACATGTTTGAGCTTCTCACTGTATCAGTTGTGAGACAGAGGAAATATCAGCATGCTTGCTTTATGTTCAGTGTCACTTTTCTCTCCATTGATTATTTGTTCATTTTCTCCAGGGTGCTGCAACAACGGTCACTATTCATGCCATACATGGCAGTTGTGCCAGCTCTTCTTCTTCAAATTGGTATGTCTGCTTTAAAATCTTGAACCTTTTGCCTGTTTCCCAATAGTCTTTGAATCTGAGCAGTAAGGGCTCATCATTTGTAGATTTTGATGAAATTTGGATTCCAAGTTGAAAAAGGGGTTTGGGTCCCATGGAACTCTTAGTGCGATGGATTATGCAGCAGCCAGGTTTCTGATGTTTGCGGGACAATCAGGTTTCTGAGCATGCTCTGTGACTTGAACTAGATGGCTGACCTCTGATTATTCTTCAAATCACTCCTTGAAACACTTGAATGTGAATCATTAGGGTCTTAGGCAGGCAACAAAACTCCTCAGTTACCTCTCAAAGCAATTTAAGTCCAGAATCAGTGCACTGGGAAACCCAGTTATGAAATGTCTGTTCTGGGAATCATTCTCAGGATCACTGATGACAGTTATTCCTCTCGTCAATGAAGTGATTACAGTGGGTCAAGTGTGGTTGCACAGCCAATTACATTATATGACCATGCCCTCTTCTCAATATACATTCTCAAAGAAGGATCCAAGCCAGAACCACAAATTGAAACATCCATTTGTTGATGATTCGCCAACTGCCAAGTGAGCAACTTTTTCTCTTTTGCAATGAAGTTTTTGGATTAAAAATTTACACTTCACTTGCTTTGTCAATTCAATCATCTATAGGGGTTCACCTGATTTGAGTCTACTTACAATTCTATCAGACTGGCTGTATTTATCATAAAATTATAGTTTTGCTATCATATTTCATTGGAGAAAGCTGGCTGAGTTTTAACTGGCTCTTCTTGGTTTGACTTCCTCAGCAAGTATTCATCTCCCCTATTCCACACATGGAAGATGTATCATGCTGTTTCAGGGTTTAGTGTTTAGGGTTTATAACATATTCTAACCATTCTTCATTCTTTCGCCATTTACTCATGACAATCCTCAGGTTAACTGTGAGTTCTCAGGAGCAAACATATACTAGCCAGTTGGTCCGTACACCATTGGCAACTGGTTTCATCCTCTGAGATGAAGAATTATCTGCCTCTTCCACAGGTTTGTTTTGCACTTCTTTCTGGGCTGCTATGCTTTTAAAGTGAAATTACCCCCATGGTTTTTCCCTTTCCTTTCTGCAGTTTGTGAGTTCCAGAAGAGAACCCCTGATCCTAGATTCATTAGCCCCTACCGGTCACTACCGTTGAATTCTCTTCATGGCCCACAAGGGTTCCATCACTGCATAGTCTAGGCAGCTAACCCAAGCCATGCCAATTATGCACATATGCATGAGAGGTCATCTGAAACTGTTTTGTTGCAGAGGGCTCAAGAAATAAAATAGTTATAGTTGGAAGTTGAATAGATTCTCAATGACTTGTAGTTCAAAAGAGTTCTTCAAAGCTTGAAGGATGAGTTTAGTTAGCCCTCTGAAAAATGAAGGTGCTAATTCCATGTTTTTAGTAAAATAAAATCAAATGTTTGTTATAACCTTGAAAGCAACTAAAGCTTTTCTGGTTCGTTTTGTTAATGCTGAAAATTGAAATCAAGATCACCCATATTGCTGATTGCTGCAGCTATGTGTGATCAAGAAAAGTAAAGGTAGACATATGTATATATTCTTAATGATCAATCATTAGAGATGCAAGAAAGTTAGGCAATCAGTACCACCAGTTTTGCTGGAATTGTAGATGAGTTGCTCAAATGGCCATTAAGAAAATGTGAAGGAAAGAAATTGGGGGCAACCTGCAAGAATACACAAGTACAAGATCAACAAACACGATCAGTAGACCAGAGCAGTCTTGCCTAGACCAGCAAGAGCCTGAAGACATCAACAGCCCAACAAACCACCATGACAAGCTCGGCTTTGTAAAACCAGCTCATTGTTATCAAATGAGTAATTGCAGAACACCAGGGTCTGTTATCGAGTAGTTGGGTTTGGAGGAGACTTTTGTTGCAGAGCTGGGACCATGTGCTCAGGAAATGGCAATGTCTTGAGAGCTGTATGATGATCTTCTCTGTTGAAAGGAGATCTTTTTTGTCATTTTGTGTGGATCATCAGTCTCATGAAATCTTGTGTGAACATGCAAAGCTGAATCTTTTCTAATACTCAACTTGACTATTCATACTACTTTCTTCCATCACCTTTGTTCTCTCTGTTCTTCTTGAGCAATATCTTTGCCTGATGTTTTCAAGTGCAAGTTTGCTGTGTATGCCCTTCAAGTTCTTCCTGGGTGCAAGTTGGATTGTCTCTAGACAGAACACTGTCAATATAACAACCCCATTCCATGGCTGCAGGTTCTGCAAGGGGACAGTCAAATTCCTGGACTTGCAGATAGATCATCATCCCCTCTGCTTTGCTTGATCTTTTCCTTCTCCACATGAAACAGATCTCCACTTGGGATGAAGTCAGTACAAGCAAGCTATGGCAGGGCAACAAAAAATTTCAAGTTCAACCAAGGTAACCGTCCTGTCCTCTCCAAACAATGAGTCTTTACCATCATCTCTTTTTGCATAGGAGAGTCCTAGTCGTGATCGTGCCTCATGTAAATCTCCAATCCCTGAGTTTGTGTCGGGCCCAGAAAAACCACCCATAACAGGAGCAAGAGGGGGCCCTATGAGAAGTCCATCTGCACCAAACTGTGGCCCTCCTCTGGCATAATCAAACAATGCAGCCCCGCTCCCTCCCACTTTTGGTAGCACCTTTACATCACTCTTGTTGTCATTATTATTCCAGTAGAAAAGAAATGCATCAAAGGTGTCATAATAGTCATCAGTACTCCTGCCACACAGCCATGAAGTTTAATCAGCAGCAAAACCCTAAACCCTTGATCACATCAAGAGGAAGCCCCATTGAGATCACTGATTTTCAAGATCCAGTCCTTGCATGATCTAAACAATGTGCAAGCTGTTATGATGGTTGCTCCAGAAACAAGGTTCAGCACTAATAAGAGACTTAGAATTCAAGAGCATTCCTTCTTCCAATACTATCAACATACCCCTATCCTCCATTGCTGGAAACAAGGTTCAGGACTCTGAGAGACTTAGGATTCAAGAGCATTCATTCTTCCAATACTGGCATCATACATGATTCCTTCATTGGTAGAAACAAGGTTCAGGACTATTAAGAGACTTAGAATTCAAAAGGATGATTCATTGATTCTTCCTATACCGTCAACATCATACCTGTATCCTTCAGGATTGAAGGCTCCAAATCTGAATCCAGAGGTAGTGCATCCCACAACAACGCAAGGACCTTTGAAGTCGCAGCAGGTGTGAAATTCTGTGGCACCGAAACCATCAACACTTGCCTTATAACAACACTTGAGCTCCTTCCCTGTTCATCGAAAGAGAGAGTTCAACGGTTTCAGCAATCGGCGTTCAAAGCGGCGCTGCTACAGTGAGAAAGACACAGAGGAGGGCATTGAGGAGGAGGAACAGAACAACAGACCTGCCAAGAAAGTGTTTGCAAGAAGAGAAGACGGAAAAGGTATAGCAGTTGATTCATGGAACTTGAGATCTGGAACTTTGCTTGCTTCCTTGGTCTGTTTGTTTCCAAACAGCCCTCCAAACAAACAAACAGGAACACACCGAGCTTGATTCGTTTCTAACATTCTCTGCGACACCGCAATGTTTGTAAAATTGCAACGGAAAATCCTCCGCTGTCCCGTGAACGCTGATTGCAAGAGGAGAGAGAAAGATCGATGAGAAGAAAGTCTTGCTCGCAACTTTGAATCACTGAAAACGTGTTGAGCTTTGGACGCCTCCACAGCTACCTCCACGCGAGGAGAATGGAACGAGTGATGCAAGCGCAGTAAAGAAGATCCATAGCAACTCATTGTTAAAAAAAAATAAAAAAATGCTGCAAACTCCTCTATTGCAATCGCATCGGCTCATAAGGCAGGGTGTTAGTGACCGTAATTCATCTCGTTCACCTCCTCCTCATCCTCTCCTCCTCCGTTCTGCCGATTCCCTAAGCACCGCAAAAAATCCTTCATTTCTTCTCTTGTAAGTATCTCGAATCCGTCAAACAGACATACTCCATTTCAAATTTATGTCCAGGCATCTCCCATCTCTGTGTCTCTCTGTGTCTTTCTCTCTCTCTCTCTCTCTGGGGCTTCTGGTGAGCACACGATCTCTCTCTCTCTCTCTCTCTCTCTCTCTCTCTCTTCATCTTCAGGCAGACCTTATCCTCGCGACACGTATTCACCAAATGTTAGTGTGAAGTGCGACATTTTGAATCACCTTATTACTTTTGTTTTGTGAGAAATAAGACCTGCCACAACTACTTAACAATTCATCGGAGCCTTGTCGTCATTGTTCACACAAGTCTGCAAAGAAGGCAAAGATGTAACGACAAGGGGATCAAGAGCCAGCAGCAGCCCCATGGAGTGAAAAGGATCATAGTAGCAGCGGCAGCAAGGGAAAAGGATTTTTTTGTGGAACTTAGCAGCAACAAGTGTGATTTGGGAATTGTCATTGCAAAGGCAAAAAGAAATGGCATACTGGGAAGTCACACAAAAGCTTTTGCAAACTGAAACTTGTATAGTGCGCAAACCTCGTCTCACTGAAGCGCTTCTCAAAAAACCACCTTTCCGTTTCCTGCATGACGTGATCTCGGAGGTAAAGATTACTATAAATTGTGTTGTAAATCTTCATGTACATGCAAGCATGCATGTCTTGTGCACTAAAGGCTTTAAACATAGGACCTTTCAACAAAAATCGAAAACTTCAATTGGTTGAATCCATGTAAGAATGATCATCTTGCAACTGCCATGTTCTCATATATAACACTATGAGGCTTTGAGACTTCGAGGCTGGTGTGTGGGAAGAAATCTGACGTTGTTGATATGTGATTTGCAACATGTGTAGGCATGTGGACAAACTGGATTTGCAAAAGGATTATTCAGTCCTGAGGAGCTTCTGTCAACCAACATCAAGGTATATTGCACCATGCTACCATCATGATGTTTCAATTCTTAATTACAGATTGGCACACTAGACAACAGATTGCAGGTTTTCAGCATATTTTTCAAAAGAAAATGGTGCACAAGAAAGAGAATTCTTGAACTTAAAATGTTTCAAATGTAATCAATCAAAGATTGAGTTTAGGGTGTACATATGATATATTGCGTACTTTGGAATCAGTGTGCACATGACCACTTGTGGCTTTGTATACAGGACAAGGAAAGCAAAGTGAAATATCTTTGGAAAATTATCAATTGTGTGGGAATCACTCTCAATGCCTCTGTTCCTGCTCGGCCTCTCAAGGTGCCAGTGTCACCATTTGAACACCATACTTGTTTCAACTTCTTTGAGCATTTTGTTATGCGTCTATGTGCACCTTGGCGTTTTATATACTTTTGTCTCATGTATGTCCAGGAGTCCAGGATGAAATGGGGCAAGTAATGCAGCTATACTAAATCCTCAAAACCAAAGGCTTCAAATCTCTGACTTGAACAAAAGATTGCTGTGAACATGCATTGATCAATGAACAAACCCTCCCTCCCCGCCCCTCCTGAAGAAATATACTGATTACATTCCATGCTCTACATATGACATTGCAGGAGATAAGGTCTGAATCTGAATGTCCAGTTTTGAACTCCCACATGTCCAACTTCCAACATGTGTGTAAAATTGTGCAGATTGTGGCTGGATTGGAAGCAGAACAAACCAATGTATTTTTGCAGGCAAGCATTTATGTTGCAATTCCTTTCACTAAGTTGCTTTTGTGTCATTGGTGGGTCTTTGAATAAAACGAAATCTAGACACAAATCTTTTAAATATTGAGTTAGGCAATGATTGAACATGTGCTTGGTTTTTTGGGCACCATTAATCTTCGGAATTGGGGTTTTCCATCAGAATAGCTTATCAAATGTATCTTCCATCACCAACATCATTCCAGGTTCTTACCATAAGAACAGAAAGTGTTGGTTTTTTATGGCATATTCATTATGGATCATATCCAAAATAATGATTATCTTGATCTCGATTGAATGTGCAATAGATGTTTGCAATTGCCACAACGATTGAAAGCTCAGTCCAACAACAATCAGTGAACCGTGTGTTGGCTGGTGAAATAATGCCATCAGTTGATCAAGGAGGGATGGAATGGATTCAACAGTAATATTCACATTCCTTTCATTCTCTTCATAACATGTTTTTAGTTGTTTGTTCAACACAATATACATTGCACAAGAAGCGAATGCAAGAAACTTAATCCATGTTTTGCCGAATCAAATAACATGGGTGCTGTCAATGTTGAGGAATATTGCAAGAAATTGCCATGAAAGATGTTCATCTCATCATATGTGCTTTGTTTGTGTTTGAAGGTTAAAGGTGCTCAAGTCACAAGGACAACATAATTCAGATATCCAACCTCTAGCAAATGCAATGGCAAACAAACTATCACCCGAAAAGCAAGACACGCTTACTAATATTCAGTCAACATTGATAGAAACCAATAATGTTAGATTCATGAATCTCTTTAAACAATGAAATATGACCATTTTATACAACACCACCAAAATGGAAACATGAAATAAATTTCGACTTTGTGTCATGACCCAATGGAGGAATTTTAAATGATAAACATTCTTTGATGTGTGTTATTCTAAAGACCATGTGAAGTGTGAATGTGTGAAAGTAAAATTGACCATGAACATTGCATTTATTATGTATTGCTACGATGCTTAAACACTAATTAAGAAAATACCAAATTTGACGGATTTTTTATTGGAATGTTGTCTTTTAGGCATCAAGTGGTAATATATATATCCATCAACAACCCACAATGCCAAATTTTCCATTTTAATCACATCCAAGCAAATTTATTCATCAATATTCCATTCTATTGGAATTTTAGGAAAATTCAGGTGCATTCCAAAAATCGACTACAATACCATCTCAGTTGGAAGAAGAATCAAATTGTATGGTAACAACACCCGTGATCGAAGTAAAAGACAAACAAGAAAGCATTTTGAAAGCAGATGGACTAGGAGAGTTAACAACTACACATCAAAATGACATATTGTTTAATCAAGATGTTCAATTCCCATGTGGTATCTTCTTTCTCAATGAAAGTTACTTTCATGAACCACATTACACATACACATCGATGCACTTTTTAATTGTGGGGCCAATATATAATGATCAATTAATAAAACAATTTAACATAATTTTTTATTTTTTTTTGTATTGAAGGGTCATGCTATTAAAAACAAAAGCCATTAGTAATTGAAGGCTAATATACATACATACATAAAGACATATAATGCCTACTAGAATGTTTTCATGTTCACTTTGGTTTGTCATTTTTTTTTAACAAACTCTCTCAACATGATTTTTTCATCCTTGATGCAAATAAACTCACATTTCAAGTAACCATAGGTGTGACCACATGTGACACATCGCACTCCTTTGGAAAGCAAAATCTCAACAAACTTGATATGAAAGATGGCATCTTAGCTTCCCCTACAAAACCATTTTCAACCCCAGGTATATAAGTGACATAATCTTATTGATTTTCCACTTCAAAACAAATGTTTTCAAGAAAAAAAATTCATGAAACCGTGTGTTGATTGAATTTACCATGTCACATCTTCTACAAGGAGTCCAAAAAGAACAAATGAGAAAAAAAATGGTCAGGCATCAAATACTTGCATTGATATGCTTGTAGCCCATCCATTGAATGCATCGACATTAGGACGCAGGCCTCAATCTGCTAGAAAAGGACCTCCAAAACTTCATAGCAATGTCATTCAGGTTTGGGAGTTTCAATTTCAATAACATCTCATTTGATCACGATATGAAAAGCATGTCCATAATTTCCATCCTTCAAACATAGCCACATCACCAACACATAATCCAACTTGTTTGATTGAAACATCTTAGAGTATATATGTTCAACTTAAACTAGCATTTGACCCTAAACCACATATTACTAGTCAAGTTCCAACCACAAAGACAACTATTATATTGGATTATTTTGCAATATCTTCATAGTTGCTTCTTCACACAAGTTACATTAAAGTTCTATAAAAATCAATAATCATCATAGAATATAAACCTTTCGTTGAAAATGACCTAATAGACCATAATATGTGCCATGTGAACTAAATCAAAGAGAGTAGCTTAATTAATGAACTTTTTACACTGAATATCTTATGAAGTTGAAACTTTGCCAATTCTTCCTACCCAATTTTTTTGCTTATTTTCAATTGTAGATATCTCATTGAGTCTAAAACATTGTGATTCATGGTGTAGGGTCGGCCTTCAACCTCTGAAATGATTATCCCTATGTAAGTTTGAATCCCTACTACATCTATGAAGGTTATGCAATACACAAAGTTTGCATTGATTTGGTCAACGACCATGTATAATGAAGAGTTTGTGATTAAGTTGTATGATATGATATAGTAGGAAAAACTAAGAAAATAATAGTAATTTTGCATACAACTATGGGTTCAATTACAAACACATTGTGCATATTACTTATTCTTTTTATTCATATTCATTACAAATCAACACAAGTGACATTTGTGGGATCTATTATACCACGACATATTTGGGGGCAATGAAATATCTAAACATTGACAAAACATTGAATCATTAATTATGTAAAAATGTTGATTTCAATATAACAAATTCATGGAAAACGTGTCAAATATGAGCTGAACAATATGATGATGTGAAAGACCTCTATATACATGAAATGTTTACTCTTTCAAATTTCATAATCATAGAAACCAAGGTGGTAGGGATTTTCAAGGAAAAAGGAAGTTGGGTATTTTGTTGGATCATGAAATGGAAGAGGATGATGAATCAAACATGCCAATCTTGCTTTCCCCTAAATTCAATCATGAGGTATATCCAAACTAGATATGTTTGCATTATGGTTTTGATTTGGAATAAAGTATTTATCATCTCAAGGGTCTATTAATTGTAAAATATTTCATGGTCATTTTAAGAACAATTTAACCTTGTAAATGTTTTTTTGGGGGGGTTGTGTTATTGACATATGATCCTTACCTATGAATTCAAATATATGTATTATATCTTATAGCAATTATGAGGAACAAAAAAAATTGAAAAACCATTGTTGGCTCATGATATATTGTAATTATGTAATGTGTAACATCCTTGGTGCCAATTTCTATAATTGGAAACTTCTTAGTTGTATGGAAGCATTTATACATATCAAAATTTGACCAAAAAAATAGTATAGTTATATTAATTTAGTTGTAATGTATTGATTTGAAGTTATGTCAGAATGTGGTTGCATGTTATAAACTATTGAATACTAGATGATTTAGTTTTATTTTTTTTGCATTTAAGTATGTAATATAATTACTTTTTTCACATTTTATTTTAATAAAAATTGTCACATAGAAGAGGAGGAGGACTTGGGATAAAGAAAGAAAAGGAAGGAGAAAAAAGTACTTAGAAATGAATAAAATTCTACAATATCACACAAAAGGAAGAAGGATGGAATAAATATAAAAATATTCATTGTTAAGTATTTTTTCAAAACTTGTATTACAACAACCCAAGGGGAATCTTGAAAAACATCAACCTTAGTCAGACCTAGTTAATATTTGCTCATTAGTACAAAATTGGTTGAGTCTAACTACATAAAATTATAACCTCAAAGGAAAATCGAGGTAGATTTAATGAAACAACATTGATCCTTAATGCTTGATACTTCCAAGCATACTTATGCTTAATGCTTTCCTTTCCACTTTGATTCCATCTAATCATTAATTGTATGTGTTCCCTACCTCTTGAAGGTGAGTTTTTAAATTCTTTATTTGACATTAAAATGACATTCCTTACATGCTTACTTCAAGTGCAAGTGTTCAAAAATTTGCAACTTGCTATAATATTGCATGTTGATTTTTATATTTACATTTTGATGTTGTCCATCATTGTTTCAACAAGAGGAGCTATCTAGAACTTGCGCATGACATTATTATAATAAACATGTACATCCATATTAATTTTATGTTTATGGGTTTTAATTATTTTGTAGACACAACTAAATGTATGTAATTTTGTGTTCAATATTATCTTATGCAAGTTTTCTATTTTCATTTATTGAAACATGAAGCCTTCCAAAGCCACCATATTTTTCTAGGTCACCAGTGACATAAATGTTTTCGAGGAGCAAGGGGATGCAATAACTAATGAGCAAAATCAAAGCTCCAACATTGATATGGAAGGCTTTGGAATGAAAGAAGAAGAAGTAATATGCACAACATGATCAATTTTTTACTCTTGCAATTAGGAGGTGTTAGTGATGGAGTGAAATTATGTCAAATCATGTGATTAAACCAATTTTAACAACCATCATACAAGCTCTCGACCAACTAATTCATCTAAACATAAAATTTTGTAACTTTTCAATATTGTCAAATTGTGTTCATTATGAACATTTGATTATTGAATTTCAATGTAAATATTTCTCCTTTCCCAAATATGCTTTCCCAGTACACCAACATATAAATACAAGAAATTTAATAATATCATTAAATAATCCCATGATACATATTAATTGTTCTATTCCAATTCCCCCATATCATCTAATCTCCCCCCACTTTTTAGGAGTTGAACAAACATTAATGCATTGATTATTCTATAGACGTAAGAGCAAATCTATGATGGGGTACATTATACACACAAATAACAAGATCATAAGATAATTAAGTTATTTTATAACTTGATAGACAAATATGATATAATAATCAAATAGAAAAAATACATGATTTTGTCAAATGTAATGTTGTTGATATGGTTGATTCTAGTGTATTAATGTTGGTGAAATTGGATATCATTTTGTATATGAAGATTCAAATATTGAAAGAGGTGGTGCAATCATTATGTCAAGCTGCTAATCCACTTGGAAAATCCATGGACCATCTCCAGGTGCTTTCTTGTGCACAAGTTTGGTTCTAGTAAATCATTTTTTGATACGAAGAAGCAACTAACATTTTCCAATCCAAATTTGCACCTCAAAGCTTTTTATCATAATGTCATTCAATGGAAAATGGAATTTTCACCTTGCACTATGAAGATAAGGGTAAGATGCAAACTCTCTTCAAAAGTTTGTGTCCCAAATGTGCATGTATATGGTGTTTAGGAAGAGGAATAATTGATGGTCCAATAATCTCTATCCCCTTTCCTAAGAAGCACCATTCAAGATGCAAATCATAGGCCTTCCTTGAAAATAAAACAAACAAAATTATATTCCTATTAGCGTTTCAAAACTGAATTTTTTTTGAAAAATGACTTTCCCCCATTAAAAATTGATTGGTTATGTTGGGGACTTTGTGGGCATGAAGTATAATTGCTTGTACCATAATTTCCATAAAGAACACCAATACAAATGCAAATTGATATTTTCCAAGTTAACTTTTAATTTCAATGTACAATGGTCATCTCCAAATCCTTGAACATCAAAATTGGCTTTGACCCTACTTGTTGGGCTCCCCAATAAACCATGATTGATGTATCATTTTGGTTTTGAAATGTTTTCCCCAAAAATAAAGATGGGTAGATTACAAAGCCACCATGAGTGAGGCATCATTCTTTTCACATATATTGATGTTGTACATGTGGAATTAATGTATAGTTAATTTCTATTGAACACATGGAGATTGAATTGTTGGATATCCTATTCTATATTATTTTATAGACATGCTTGTAAAACTAGGAATATCATATTGATCTTTGCCATGTTCAATTGCTAATTTACTTGGAACAACTATCCATATTCAATTTTAGTAAAAACTTTATAGTCATGATTGCATCTTTTGAAAGTAAAGTCATGTCCAACATTGGAAATTTCAAAATTCATGTATAATATATAGTGACATCAATTGAAAACAAGGTTTATGTTATAATTGGTGAAAATTTGGCACTATGAAAATGATTCCTTGTTTTATGTAAATGTCATCAAATCAAATACACAATCCAATTGTGTTTGAATGTTTTAACAATAAACTGATTATGATTTTTTAAGGCATGCTAGCCAATTGTCCTTTTAAAATGTGTGAAGGTTATAATTTTGGGTGGTTTTTGTTGATGCTAGAACATAGGGAAATTGTTTGCATGTGCTACATGAAGCTCAATTGAAAAGTGATGAATGGAAATATATGAAATTAGTAAAATGTGTTGTAAATATCACAAAATAAGTTTGTACAAAAAAGGGCTACTTGGACTATATAATTCACATTTGTTTCAAAAGAAAATCATTTTCATTTTATTATAACAAATGGTCAAACATACTGTAAGATATATACTTCAATGAATGACCATATTCGCCAACATTTCTTTTCAAAACACAATTAATTTGAAATTTATGTGCCAAATTGCATTGGTTTTCAATATCCATAGTTATGAATGTGCATGGGTAAATTTCAAATTGACCATTTTCTAATGGTTATGAACCAACATTAGTAAATTGTGAATGACTTTAAATATCAATATATTGTAGATGACAGGAAGATATGGAAATCATGAAGAAAGAACACCAGTTTTGGATCAAAGAACGCGAGACATATTCCCAAAAGCTTGAAGATGAAAAGAGGTTTGACAATATTTCTAACATTGCATTTTCCAATTGATTACCCTTTGACATAAATGACCACAAATGCTTTGATGCTAGAGATTTCATTATTTTTATGAATAATATAGTTTACCAAATTTTTTAAATGCTAATTGGGTTGTAATTATGACTTGACATAGGATTACAAATGATATGATTGAAGAAAAAGCTAGAAAGGTGATTGAATTGGAAGAAGAAATACATCATCAACAACAACACATCATTTCAACAAAGATTCAAGTACAAATACATTTAAATAAATTGATAGCTATGTAAATGTCAAATTAATCTCACTTTCACCTATCAAAATGTTTATGAAGAAATATTCCATGTGACCCTTTCCATTTTATTTTCAATTTCCTTAATGCCAAATTTATAGGTGTAGTCATAAAGTTGCAAGATCACATAAATCAACCAAAAAAAAAATCTAATCACTATTTGATCTTTAAAATAAATTTGAAATTATTGGTGTGTAAAGCCATTTTTTGGACCTTTTTAGATGTGCATCTTAATTTATTTTCTTAAATGGAACTACTTGTCGAATGGACAGATTTTACAAAACAATGATAGAATCATGGAACTTTTGCGCATGGTGACTTCAAGACCTTTAGGATAACAAGTTCCAAACACATGACATTGTTAATGTATCTACAATTTTGAAATAGTGCATTGTAAACAATTTTTAACGAAAATAAACTCACCAAATTTTGATTGTGTTGTTAAGATATTATTCACAATGACAAGAAAAATCAATACGTTACATGTGTTTTCGTATTCATATCAATAAAAAATTAATAAGTTTTATGCAACTTTGAGGAATTTGACTAGGGTATTTATTTGGAATGTGATTATATTGTGTTGGAATGCATTTTTTTTTTAGCTTCCAAGATATGTAACTCGGTGAAATGTATTCATAACTTTTATAATTGTTTTAAACCAACTCAGTTTTTTATAATTGTTTTAAACCAACTCAGTTTTTTATAATGCTTGCGATAGGATAAAGAAATACTTGTTATGATGCCACTTGCAATTTTTTTGGTTTACCTTCTTCCATATATGCCTTTAAAAAAGGTTTCTTCCTGACATTTCCCATCCCATTGTGATCTCCATACTCCACCTTTCTCTTGCATGCCAACATCATTTCTTTGCCAATAATGTGATTGCCTTGCCATTTTATAATTAAATGAATATGTTCCATTCATATGCTCTTGGGTAATAGGTTGCAACACCATTTTCCATCATGGTTTTTCTTACATATATTTTTAACAACCTTTTACAACCACTATTGGAAAACATTATATGCATCAATAATATAATGAACATGTAAAGTAGAATTATGTACAGTAGATTTATATAAATTGCCAAAAAATTAGTTGTTGTTAATTTTATAAGCCCCAATGAAAAGCAAATATTAGTTAAATATATATAGGTTGCACCCTATTCAACTATGTATTATTGTTTAGTTTATCTCACTTTGGTTCATTTCACTATTTTACCTCATTCTAATATATAAATTCTAAGTTTACATGTCTTTCACATTATATTTTACATTTGATGATACAATATTCACAAATTTTCATTGTTTAGTTTCACATAATTTTATTGTTTCAAGAAAATATTTTACAATTTTAAAAAACAATATAATCAAATTCCAAGCAGTTGCCAATATTTAACAATAGATTTTCACTCATGAAATTTGACCCAAAAAATTTACAAATAAAAAAATATAACATGAAGTGATCTTAGAGGGTTTTTTAATGCGGAAGCAAGAAAAATATATATTTTTTATAAAATTCTATAGTTGGTTTTAAATGTGTACCCACGATTATAAAAGGTTGATTATTATTTTTATTTCATATTTAATTTATAGTCGGATTTAGCTAAATCTTCTTAAGGGTGATTTCCACTTTTCAACTACATAAATAAATTTTACAAAACACATTTTGCCATTGCTAATATTGTGAAAATTTTGAATCCTCTAAAGAAATCCATAAAATTATTAATTATATAACGTTACTTGATATGTTATAAGTTAAAATTTGATATTTAAACAAAAATTGTTGATATGAAACAACTATATTATTTTTTTATTGAATATAAAATATTTATGATCTATTTATAAGTATTATATATTATATATTACATATCAAAATTAAAATTTAATATTAAAATTATGACATATTATATATCAAAATTTATGTGTTTTTTTGTTCAAATATATTTTCATTCATAAAAAGAAAATTTAAATAAATGTGCACATCACATTTAAGAATGAAATTTTTATTTTTTTTCATTTGGATTCAAGTATCAATAACATATTAAATATTATAGTTGGCATTTTTGCAACATAAAATTATGAATTATATAAGATTATTGGATATGTTTTAAATTAATATTTGATATTTAAAGTAATATTGTACATAATAGTTAATACATAAATTACATTTAAAAAGTTAAATTATATTTTTATTAAATGTACAAAGGTCCAAGCAAGATAATTTAGACTATAAAATTAATCCTTAAAGCTCCAAAACCTAAAATTTTGAAAACAAAAATGTTGAAATAAGTTATTGGGATTTATTTATTTTAATTTTTTTTGCACACACATGTAAAAAGTTTGTAGTGCTTAAGCTACCACCCCCCCAATACCAAAAACTAATATTAATACTACTACTTTTTATTCTACGTCACAAAAATAACACCACTATCATTTTCCTAGAAAGTGAAGAGGAAGTAGATCCATACAATATTATTAATCTCTTAAGATCAATAAATCAATTAAAGGGAAAAAAATGTACTTTAATACATATTAGTATGGTGCACATTCACATGACAATAGTTTGCATGTGGGGTGGATGGTTTTAGAATGAAGTAGCTTTAAGATTGAAAAAAGTGGTGATCATTTAAACATATATTTCAAGTATCAAACAAAGTTCAAATTAAATTATTAAACATGCTCTAGGACCATAAAACAAGCCTAACAAAGTGTTTTATGACCATCTTGAAGGATTTTTGCAAACTCATTTTTAAAAACAAAAGGCCTTGGCATGGAAATAAAAAAATTTGAACAAGTAGGTTAGCCAATAGACAAGTATTACATTACCCTATTTCGACTACCCATTTTAAGTTAATAGTTATAAGGGCCTATTTGATGTTGTCTAAAAAGATTGCTTCTTGTAAATCCCATACAACAATCCAACATGGACGATGGTTTTTTGATTATCTCTTTTCATAAGTAGTTAATAAAAATAGGTGCATAAGGTAGGGTCATGGATGTGCAACTAACCATTTATATTCAAGCTTCAAAACAATTCGCCGTCATAGAAAAAAATCCAACAATGGAAAAATAAATACAACTAATGACTTCAACCATGAATTACAAAAGTTGTAAACTTTTGAAGGGTTGAATCATATACCCAAATTACCAAACACCCACCACCTTAACACCTAATAAAAATTTTCAAGGGTTGCATGTTACATACCACAATAAAGTTGAAATCACCCACCAAATAGCTCAAATCATTCAAATCAAAGATGTACAACCCACCACAAAACTCAAATCAAGCACACAAAAGCTTAACTCAATTGAAATTAGCCATGTACAAGCCACATAACTCAATTAAACTCAAATCAACAATGTATAAGCCACCATAACTAGATGTTGAACCTTATTCCTAGAAAGATGAAAAATGGAGACAAGAAATTGGGTGAAAAATGAAGTTAACACCAAACCCCACATTATATTTAATTGAGAAAAGTTTAACCGAATGGAAGGAGAAACTGTCTCAAGATGTCATTGATACTTGATCTTGGATGAAAAAAACATGTGATATAGGATCACAAATCAATGGTGTAAAAAATAAAACATCAACCTTGGAAACACAACCTTCTACCCATGGAAAACCATTCAAAACTTCAAAAAACTAACCATGTAAAATAGCCACAAAATACCATTGGGAAAAAAAAAATCAAACTTGGAAAAAAACTTGGATAAATAAATCCATAAAGATGTGGCTACACAACATTGTACCCATGACAAGCCACCTAGAAAATTTCACAAATTAGTCATGTGAATAATCCACAAACACCTTCAAATAAAAAAAGCCAACCATGAAAAATGACCTAGATAGAAAAATCAAGAAGGGTGAGGTAGGTGCAACCTTGTACCTAGGCACAACCCACCCAAAAATGCACAAGATTGGCCATATAAATAATCCACACACACCTTTGGAAAAGCAAAAATCAACCATGGAAAAGAGCCTAAACCCTAAGTTGATCCACAAGGGTGTGGAAGTGGAACCTTGAACCCATTATTAACCATAAAATAAATCACAAATACCCTTGGGAAAAAAATCAATAATGGAAAAGAACCTCAATAGCAAAAATCACAAGGATGTCCAGGTGCAACCTTTTGCCCATTAGAGGCCACCCAAAAAATCACAAGATTAATCATGAAAAAAACTCATTAACACCCTTGGAAAAAAAAAATCAGCCATGGAAATCAACCAATGTCGTCTACTTTTCAACAAAACATTGAATTGGAGTGTAAACTATGAACTAACGTTGTTGCTTCTCAAATATTATTGATTACTACTATAATGTATGGGGATCCAACAAAAGATTTAAACTTTAAATTGCTAGCCATGAACTTATGAAGCATAGAAACATGAGGTCCAAATTTTAGATATACTTCATCTTCATTGTGATGTTCAATTTGTGTAGGCTCAATCCAAATTCCAGGCATGCTTTCTCCCATGCCTACCTCCCCTTGCCAAATTTCTTCAATCGTGTGATACATTTATGGATGTTGGCTTTGGCAAAGTTTGTTGATGCATAATATAATCCATGACAAACCTTGTCATTGGAAGTGGCACATTAACATATAGGTCGGATAGTGCATGACCAAAATAAGAACCATCAAATGGTTCTACCATGTCAAGGTCACCACATGACACAATTGAATTGAAAGTTGTCACACAAGTTTGCAAATTGGAGCCTTCATCTTTAATGTAGGCCACAATCTTTTGTGTGAGTTCAAATTTGTCAAGGATCTTTAGCCAAGGTAGGTTACACATATGTTCTCAAGGTCTTTCTCACCAATGTAGAAAAACTTCATCAATAAAAACTTTCTTACATAGGAAGTTCACCCTAGGGCACAATTAATGGAACCAAACATTTTCAATAGTCCTTAGTGGCATAAGACCTTTGGTGACAAACAACATGATATCCTCCTAGAAACCTTTCTATGTCTCATGGTCTTTTAGGAATGGATTTGAAAAAGGAAAAGACCCCAAAATGGCACTTGGGGTTACATTTTGCCACTTAGTAGTTGGTTCCTAATCAAGAAGAACTTAAAGATGAACATGTACATCCTTTAAATACTTAAAAAATATATTAACATGATCTTGTTCAACATTTGTTTTATGCATGATATGCCATTAGATTTGTGGTAAGCAATGAGACCTTTATGACATCTTGTGCACAAGATAAAAATTTCAAGGCCAGATGTCTCATCGTGACAAACAATGTAGGCCACAACTTGACTATGTTTCAAACAAACAAGTTGAATGTTGTTCACATTGAAGAATGTCCAAGTGATTGAAGTCCTTTGCTGGGTTTCCAAAACAAAAGTTTTATTGTAGCATTGCCTCCATTACAAGGTTTGTAACACTATTGTCAAATGGGGCTTCATATTCTAGAGAGTTCATGATACTCGAACTACTATTCTATCCTACCAACCACCTCAAAACAACACAAGCATTATACTAAGGTTGCACACTAGCATTGTTAGTATGTGCACATGAAGTTTCTATGGTAGTTGCATTAAGTATAGGGAATGAAAATAGATGGCCATGAAGAGAAAGGTGATTAAATAACACAGTTAGAAGTTGAAAGCAGCAAACTTCAACAAAAGCCTACAACAAATTCAAGTGCACAACAAAGCTTCAACTTTGTGACAAGATGAAGACAAAAGAAAATGCACAATTTAATCAAAAGTTTTCAAACAAGAAGCAAAAAAATGCAACACAACAAGGATTTTTTGACAACCATCGAAATCTAAGTAGCAATCACCCCATTTGTTGTACACGAAAGCTTTGTGAATGCTTGTTGTCAGGAGAATAACTGTCGCAACCCTAGCTTTGGGCTCGCGACCAAGGCAAAGGGAATTGCAAGGGTGCGGGCCAAAAGGAAGCCCGAGAACTAAGGCAAAAGGAAGCCCGGGAGTTAAGGCAAGAGGAAGCCCAGGAATCACATCACATACTCCCAGGAGTGTTAGAAAGTGTGAGGGAGTGAACCCTCACACTCCCAAGGCAAACTCCCACTTTGGGAGATGGAGTCCCGGTAGACTCCCGAAACTTCAGAGAGCGATTGCAGGGGTCAAACCTCAATGGATTGTGGCGTTCTTTATATCATTGGAAAGCTCTTGAAGCGTAGATATCTAAAATGGGATCTCATTGCTCATTTGGACATCTAAAACACAAGTTATGGCCAAAAGAAGGGTCGGGAGTCGAATTCCCGGGAGTCTGCCAGTTTTGACTCCCGACGACTAAAAGTCGGGAATCGACCCGAAATACTTGGCTGCAGAGAACGTGCGAC
>Ga0116227_10006233_pt1 | contig 24353 bp, 19 predicted proteins | sample S1TSphgellanicum_FD_89693 | JGI IMG/M metagenome (GOLD analysis project Ga0116227, IMG submission 89693) | Host-associated microbial communities from peat moss isolated from Minnesota, USA - S1T2_Fb - Sphagnum magellanicum MG | ecosystem: Host-associated > Plants > Peat moss > Unclassified... | reverse complement strand
CACTCCAAGTCCCCCCATACTTTCTCTAATCCTCCTTCACAAACCACTCCAAGTCCCCCCATACTTTCTCTAATCCTCCTTCACAAACCACTCCAAGTCCCCCAACACTTTCTCTAATCCTCCTTCAAAAACCACTCAAAAGTCCCCCAACACTTTCTCTAATCCTCCTTAAAAAACCACTCAAAAGTCCCTCAACACTTTCTCTAATCCTCCTTAAAAAACCACTCAAAAGTCCCCCAACACTTTCTCTAATCCTCCTTAAAAAACCACTCAAAAGTCCCTCAACACTTTCTCTAATCCTCCTTCACAAACCACACAAGGTGCACATTGAACCCTAAAAATAAGGCCCTAATCCTTTCTTAAAAATCTCCTAAATGATTGGATGGATTACTCCAACCACTCACTAACCCGAACAATTTGATTCCACTACTTTCACTCCTTAAATAAAGGACGGTAAGTCTACCACTAATAACTATTAATTACTAGGAAGCCTATGGAACTAACTAGTCCAAAAATTTCTACCCGTTACCAAGCAACCACATTGAACAGGAAAGACAACAATTTCTTGAAAAATGAAATCAAAGACAAACCCATAAACATCCCAACACTCAAATTAAATAGCAATGTGGAAGATCTTGATCCAAACGACAGTGCAATGTTGTTGTAGAGCTATAGTTGCTTGAAAGACTCCTCTAATTTCAAACACTACTCTACTAGTTTCAAATTTCCTTGTGCAGAATCAAGTATGGCCATGTAATAAAGCTTGTATTAAATCATATGAAGCCACTACCTGAGTACACTCCAACCTTGCACTGAAATATTCGAAGGGCATTCCCAAGATTGACTTCGGTGCAATTTGTAAGCATGCCTAGTCTATAAGCTATACTTTAGGGAAATATGGTATAGGAAGGACACAAAGATATAATTCTTAAACTGAAATCTGCAGCAAATGTTCCTGGCAGTCTCAAATGTTGCTGGATGCAGGTGCCCACTTGATGCCGCATCCAATACTGCAGACAGAACACCACAAAAGTAATAGTCCTTCAAAAACAGTTTCAACAATTTACATTTTGAGGGGTTTAGGGTTTAGGGTGCTAGGAATAGAATAGGTTGCCTTTCAGTTTGTGTTGAACATGAAATTTAGTGTGGGAATCGTGGTTGGAAACTGGTGGAGAACCAATGTAAGATCTTCCTCTGGTTATGAATGTGGCAAGGCTATGAGCAAGAGATGCATTAGCAATACTCCATTACAATTGTTGCACAGAAGTGCAGTTACAAGGAGCTAACCTGGGCTTTTGTGAGCCACTCACTGGCTGGCCTGAAAGAGTAGCATCCAATGCTTCTCGAATATCCCTGTCAAAATACACACAATCTTCCCTCGAAAATTGTCTACAAAACTACAAGGTCTCCACAATGCTTAAATGAAACTATAACCTCCCAAAAGGAGACTCAAGAAATGAAGAGATCTTGAAGATTTGACCACCTCATCCAATTGACCAACCCACCAATAGTAGGGTAAACACTCCAAGTTGGGCCAAGGACATCACTATTTGTTCTTGAGTTGGAGTTCAAGCCATTGGGACTCCAAGAAAAAGTCATTTCAAAGGTCTTCTTCTTTTCTCTCAAATCCAAAAAGTTTCAGTCATCCAATGGTTTTACTTATGTATAGCTTGCACAATGTTGTCAGCCCTCCTGCCCCAAGTGCTTAACCAGTGTGTGACTTGTAATAACTGGAACTTCACTAGGTCAGCAGATATAGTCAACCTCAACCCAAAGAAGTGTAGAAGGACATACCTCCCTGTAATAGGAGTGTTACTTCTTGGTCGAGAATCATCAAACCGACCATGATATACTAGCTCAAAGGGCCCCTTCCCAACCTGTTGAGAGAGTCACAAGAAGACACCAAATATATATATTTCCTGAAATGGTAAATTTGGTGTTAAAGAACAAAGGAATCCTGATGATTTTTCACATCTTTGCTTCAATCTTCAGAAAATTTCTTCTGTAGGATAATATGATGTTCTATCAAGAAGACTCCAGCCAGTTCACAGAAGGAGAGAGATTTTTATATGGCAAATCACAAAATCTACCCATTTTTATATGTGAAATGTCATTCAGAAACAGCCTGTCATGCTCATATATTTCATGCACAAGAGTGCACCTTCTTGAATAAGTAAAAGTCAGGTGTGCAGAGAGCCCCATATGCTTTTGCAACTTGCTGAGTCTGCACATTAAACCCATAACACAGGTCAGACCAGGAGTCTGGGTCTGGACAGAATGAAAACACCCATTTTTTTACTGAAAGAAAGTACATCTTTGAGTGGCTTTAACGTGCTTGGAGTGCTAATGTTCATGACAAGACATTTCTAGGGACACTTAAGATTCAGTGTCATCAATAACTCAACTACAAATGTTACCAGTCTGGACCTACTTGATCAAACTAACAAGAGCAATTCACAATTACAAGAAGAAGACCTAACAAGTGAATACAAGGACTAATATATAGAACTTCTACATATCTTTCAAGTCTGCAAAATTTAACCAGCTTTCTATAAATGATCTGTTTCTATTTGAGGCTCTGTGGCACAGGAGAGAACTCCAGAAACTGACCTCATCATACAAGTATGGGAAAGGATACTTATATGCCTTCGCATCTTCAGCCATGAATGTTGGCCCATCCTGCACTCCATGATCATCATCCAAGCACAAAGTTCTTTTATTTTTGTTGGGATCACGTGAAAGCCTATGCTGCACAAATTCTTCAAGGTCACACTCAATTGTATAAAATGATTTGGGTCTGGAAGTTATTATGAAACTGATCTTCGAGAATTGAAAGGAGGGCGTAAAATGAAGGGTGACAATCCATTGACCTGTGGATGAGTCTCTGTGGAATTTGATGAGATAGCAACCACAGCCAATCCTTTCTGAACAATTCACCAATGACATCAGCTCATCAGCCACTATCTTACTGCCTGTCAGAAGCTATTACAACAGCCTTGAAAAGTTTCTTAGACATAACAACACCAAAAAATCTCTGATTCCAGGTGCAAAACTCATCTGTTCTACAGCTAACATGTATGCATTGAATTCACCCATTGCAGACAGTCCACATATACACAAACATGATCAGTTCAGCATGCAGTTTGCAGATTGTTGAAAATTGAAACTGAAGATAATCTTTAGAAAGAATGGGCGACAAATTTCTTTGCAAATTTCATCAGAGTTGAAGTTTCCTGCATGTTCATATAACAACACACAAAATTTGATCACCGCATAGAAAAAGGAAAAAAATTGTACTGTACAGGAATGTAGTTGTTGGCAAGCTTCACAATATCCTCCTTCAAATGTACCACATAGGGACAGTGGTTGCAGATGAACATGACCTTCAAATCCAGAAAGGACAAGCAAGAATGATAAGTCTAGGGAAAAACCACTAGAGGGCTAAAAATGTTAGCAGAAGAGCATTACATGATCTCCATTGCTGCATCTTATATCAGCAGATGCACATTTCAGACTTTGCTATATTCAGCTTTGTGAACAAAAAGAAATTGAGGTCAAATTGTAGCGTTGAAGCAAACCACATGAAGTGCAATACACTACTACAAGGGTGAAAGTCTGAGTGTTATCTTTTAAGTACCAGCAAAGCTGGAAACTCTTCAAAGTCGTCCAATTTCCATATCTTTCCTGTCAATGGCTCTGGCAACTGCAATGAGGGGAAAAAAAAAAAAGTTATGACATAAGGCATAATGGTTTTATATCTCTTGCAGATGAAAGTGACAAGACAAGGGACACAACACTTGAGAGAATTGCATCATCTTCTCTCTGTCGAGAGCACATTACTCCAGAGCAACTGCCTTAGACCGTCGGATGTTGCAATCAAGCTGATGATTGATGCTGATCTGACAATGAAGATCACAATATCGAAAGTATTTCGTTCACACATGCAGGAGCCAGGTTGCAAAATTGCCATTTCGTTGCCATTTTCCAAGAGATGTCCAGCATCTGACATGAAGAAGCGTCGCTGAAAAGACGAAGAAGGCTATTGATCGCATTCGATGTGAAATGATAAGAAGAAATCTACTGATCGCAATCAATATGAAATGATTCTTAAGAAAACCTTTGCGCTAGAGCTTTGCACGACAAAACTCTATAACACTGTAGACACATGTATCAAGGTTCAGTAATAAGAGAGAAGGCGCAGCGCCGCCGAAGACAAAGACAAGAAGTCACAGAAGAGAAAATCATGCGATGGATGCGCCGTAACTTAGTTAGTACCATCGGAGAAGGAAACCTTCGCTTGTTCTCCACTGCGACTAATAAGCAATAGGTTTGTATAACGTAAACAAAACAATGAAAACAATGTCAAGCCTTCAGGAAATTCTTTTAGCAAGCGAGGGGAAAAACCACAGAAAAATGTAAAGGAAAATAAAAACCTCGAAATAGGGAGCACTTGTCACCGATGCAGACTGCAATGAGGCCATGAGCTTCGCGTGCGTGCACTGTGGCGAGCCGATTCTTGAGCAATCGCAGCCCCGGGGGAAGCAAGTTTTTTTTCTCTCTTGTTGCTTCCAAGAAACGAACAAATTGTTTTGGTTTTTTTGCAGATGAATTGCGGATTTTTTCCAATGGCGAGAGGCGGAGTGCGAGAAACAGAAGGAGATGGCGAGACAGAAGAGAAGAAGAAGGAGGAGGAGAAGAAGAAGACGAAGAAGAAGACGAAGAAGAGGACGAAGCTTCGAGGCTTCTTTGTTCTATTTCCTCTGCCCAAAATATCTTGCTTGGATTCCTAGATCCTCAAATCTACTTTTTCCACAAGATTTTTTCACATCCACTCAAAAAAAACACCATAAATTAAATTCCATGCAAAATTAATGAGTTCCCAAAATGCAATTTAATAATTTAGTTCCCAAATTATCCACAATTTATTTAGTTCCCTGATTGCAATTTAATTACTTTCCTAAATTTAATTATACTCAGTATTCAAAATGCAATTTGTTTCGTTGCCAAACTGTTTGCAATTTATTTTAGTTCCCAAAAATTGAAATTTAATTATTTTCCTAAATTTAATCTTAATTATTTTTCAAAATGAAAATTTTCTATTTAGTTCCCAAAATGAAACTTAATTATTTCCCTAATTTGTAGTTTATTTAGTTCCCAAAATGCAATTTATTTTGTTCCCAGACTGTTTGCAATTTAACTATTTTCCTAAATTTCATTTTAATTATTTTTTCAAAATGAAAATTTGTATTTATTTCCCAAAATAAAATTCAATTATTTCCCTAATTGTTTACTTTAGTTGCTTCCCAAAAAACAATTTAATATTTCGTTTCCAAATTGTTTGCAATTCAATTTAGTTCCCTGATTGCAATTTTGATTATTTTCCTTACATTTTATTCTAATTATTCTTCAAAATGGAATCTATTATTTAGTTCCCAAATTGGTGCAATTTATTTAGTTTTCTGGTTTTGCAATTTTCAATTACTTCCCCTAAATTCAATTTAATTAGTTCCCACAATGAAATTTAATTATTTTCCTAAATTTAATTTTTTAATTAATTGAACCCTAAATTTAAGAGTTCATGTAGTATGTTTTTCCACTTAGACCTTAGAAATAGATTTCTTGCCCTTTCTTTTTTTTCTTTTTTTTTTCCCAATTGAAATAAAAATGAATAAATTGAAAAAATATAGATTATAAATTGATAATAGATGATCTTCATAAATAAACCAGCTTATATTATTAAGAAAATTATTTTCAAAGAATATTAGTTTTAGAATTTTTTTTTAATTTTTATGATCAACTGGAAATAATTATAGCTCCATAAATCTGTGCATCATTGTGCAAATCTTATTATTGAGATTATTATTGTACTTGAAGAAATCTCCATCTGATCACATTTTTCTCAAGGATCAACATTTTTAATAATAATAATAATAATAATAAGAAGAAGAAGAAGAAGAAGAATATATGAAGTGTTTATATATAACTCTAATAATTTTAAAGAAACTTTGCATTTCTCAATCTCCAATTTTGAGCTATTGATTGCATGTTTCTAGTATATATTTACCAAAAGATTTCAGCGGTTTCAGAGTTTGAAAAGAGTATGAATTGCTTTGTTTGATTCATTGGTCAAGTAGGCAACCATCTTAAATCTGTGATGATGTTTCAGTCCTTCGACCACATTGTCTTGTAGCAAAATATGAGACCCATCATTGATGATCATAGACACATCAAGATTGTCAGAAGGTATCCCAAATTCACCAAATCGCTGATGGAGTTTGGGTCATGTTTCACACAAATCTGTTCTCCAAAAGATGGCCTTCCTTCAAAGAGAGTTGTCATATGTTGCTGGGTCAAAAAAGTTCACAGTTATGTTGGGTATGAGAGCATCGTTGAAGATCGTTATCATGGCGCTCGCCTGTTGACATATTAAGCTGGTGAACAGCATGAACATGACTCCATATAGCACCATGACGTCAACAATCTCCCGTTTCATAGCTACCCAATACAAGATGGAAATGCCAAGAGTGCAAAAGAAGATACCAGTGTAAAATAACTGAATCCGCTATCAAGATCAGTATGCAAAGGAATTACTGATCAGATCATAGTTTGCAGATCTCAAGACTCTCTGCTGGAAATCAAAAGTTGTGGAGAGTGCTACCTGCTCTATCACTGTAGAGAATGTGTAGATCTGCATCACAGTGGTACTGGTGTTTTGAAAACTTAAAGGGCTTCAGGCAGTGTTGGGTAGCAAAAGTCGGGACTGAAAATGGTTCGTGGACTGGCTTACCAACTTGCTGCCATTCTCTCCTAACAGGTGAGCTGTGTGCAAGGAGTGTTTTCAGTCAACAACCTCCTGAAAGGTACAGTGCCCTGCAACAAAAAGTACAGAAGAACATTTTCGATAGGTGAAGCAAATTCAGGAACATCTTAGTCACCCAATTTTCAAATCTGCTGTGCTCTTATGACAGCTGAACAACCCTGCCCTCTTCTTCACTGTATAAACAGAGATCAAGAAGTTCTATAGTTGAAGAAGAGACCAGATAAGTCAGGAAATCGGTGCATTTACACATGGGGTTAGCCTCTAAATGTTGATTATTGACCAGGTTTCCTCATGCAACCAATCTCTGAGGAGTACATTATTATGACTGAAAAACATCACTGTTGAGCTTCCATTCAGTTGCAATGACATTAGGGTTTAGGGTTTACAGAAATTCATTGCAACTGATTAGTGTTGGGTTGTACTGAAATTTGAAGTTTCCATGGAACCAGAACAATGAGCCAGTGATCTGAGATTCCACTAACTCCGAGAAATGTTTCCAACAGAATACCTCAAATTCAAACAAAATTCTCATAAGAAGACGCATACTGAACCCAGGGGATCAAACGCTTTTGTACATAGTGAATGCACCAGCATTATCATCAGCTGCAAACATCTGCAATAGTCAATGCAAGAATTAACATTCTACAGTTACTTTTGCAGCCCATTGAGTTAACTTAATATCTCAATTGAGCACTGCAAAATGAAAGATCACAAAATAAGAATTTAACATATCTCTGAGATTGCAGAGACATAAGCAGCACCAAAAAGCGTATGTTAACACACATGCTGCTGCACTTGCACCATGCATGTTAGTTGACAACTGCTGATGCTCTTCCACTCCCAATCCAGTTTTATAAGTGTACCTTCTACACTAGAGCTCCTGATGCCTGATGATCTTAGTACTTTTGAGTTGGGTGCAAAGCTGACAAAGATGACTGCTAACTAGTCATGGGAAGCAAAGGCCATTCTTGAAAGCTTGACAACATTTTGCAATTCTCTTGCAGGTATTGCCAAACACAACATCAACCAATCCCATTTGGGTGTCGAGAAACCAAATCCAGTTTCCATTCCACATCATCTACTCTCTTCCATTCTGGCAGCAAAATCTGTTCCAAAAAGCTGCTGAGCAAGCAGTGCATAGGTGAAACAGCAAAGATCCTATCACCAACACAGGCAATGTTAGTAAGCCTCTCAAACAACTCTTTGGGTAAATACCCATGTCAACAATCATTCCTGGAAGACTGCATACTGGCTGGAATTCAAGTTCATTGCAGATTACCAACAAACCTTTTCTGTTGCATTTTTTTGGCCAAACATACCCCAGGCATGATTTGGCAGAGGAATAAGAGGCAAACCCAACAGTACCTCCCCAGTTTCATCAATGGTTCCAATCAGAGCAAAATTTCCCTCCTCTATCCATATCAGCACCATACCATATGTCACAATTCCAGTGTGCAACATTCGGGCTTTGCCAGAATAAACCTAATTTGCCAACATATCCTTGTACTGAGAGTGTTGTCTATTCTGCTTCTCATTTTCAGGGACCATTGCCTCTTGTGGGCTATCAATAGGATATGACACATTCTCTTTCTGCTTCTGTTTCCTCACAACTGCAGGTGTGCAGCTACAGGTAACTAACTCATTGTAGGTACATCCAGTGAGACAGTGAAAATAAGATCCGATCCATGTCACAATTCAATGCAGAATGTCTCAGACTTAACATTGCTACTCCTGGCTGCAGTTCTGAAAACATAATATCATGAGCATAAACATGAGTGCCCATCACAGCAAAAAGGTTGTGTGCACTACTAAAAAAACCAGCACATTGCCATTCCCAACTTGCTTGCAGCTTCTATTCAACAAAATGCCATCATAATACAAAAGCCAACAACCCTCCCAAAACTAAACCTAATTTCCATGTCCTTCCTCTTCTTCTACATAGTCTTACATCCGTTGCACACATTGCCATTTGCCTTCTCAAAAGAAGAATGTGTGTATGTACTACTGGCAAACAAAAGGAAGTGTACCACCCAATACTCCCCGTGTCACACTTGCAAACTCGTACACCAATACTACTGCCATTTCACAAACTTTGCAAACTAACTCCCATTTTTGACAAAGAGATGGGTCCTGAAGAACTCTTTGTCTTGTCTTGGTGTCTGAAATGGGTCTCAAGATAAATTCCTACAAAAACCAGTGCTGGTCTGGTCTGGTCTTTCCTGCAAAAGTAGAGACATTTTTTTGCTAATCTTGTGTGAGAAATTGGAGAATGGGTTTTAGGGACTTCTTGGCTCAGGAAAAATGAGAAATTGGAGAATGGGTTTTGGCATTTCTTGCCACAGGAAAAATTCGAAATTGGAGAATGGGTTTTGGCCTTTCTTGCCTCAGGAAAAATTCGAAATTGGAGAATGTGTTTTGGCCTTTCTTGCCTCAGGAAAAATTAGAAATTGCAGAATGGGTTTTGGGATTTCTTGCCTCAGGAAAAATGCTTGCAAATTGTTGTTGTTGTTGTGTGTTTTGCGCGCCCTTCTCTTTTCCAGATTCCCGGGAATCCCTTATCCGGGTCTCACAGTTGCTGCGTGTCCCTCTCTGCAATCACTTGGTTCCATGCACGCCTTTTATCGTCAGAATAATGGAGGCATGCATGGGCATGACGTTTGCGGAGGAATTTCTCGATTTCGGCACCACAACTCTCTCTTTCTCCCTCTCGGAAAGATCGCGAGAAATTTCTGTTTTCTTCCTTGAGAGAAGAACAACATCATCTGCTGCAACAAGAAGCTGTGTGGGAGAGAAGATTGGCTTGTTTGTCCCAATTAGGGTTTCCTTCATCAAGGAGCAACTCGTGGAATCGGAGCTTCTCAGGAGCCTCTCAGGAGCTTCTCTTCTGGTTCTACATATCGTGATTGAGAGCAAATGACTGTCTTTTAGAAGGTAGCGGAATTGTGCGACGCGGAGGAAGAGAGATTCAGAGACAGAGAGAAGAAGGGGACGATGGGGACGAGGAGAGGTGATATGGGGACGTACTTCAGAAGGAGTCAGTTCGAGCCACTGGTGTCCACACTGATGGAAGATCCAGTGTTGTCTGATGTGCCCAAAAACGCAACGCTCAAAGACATCGACACTCTCATTGCAGTGGAGCTCGGCAGTGCGATGAAACTCTCCATCCTCAAGCTTGATGGCACTTCCTTTGGTAAGTAGTTACCCACCCAAACCCCCACACACAAAAGAAAGAAAACACATACACACACACACACACACACATTCTCTTTTCGTCACCATTATCGATCATCCATCACCATTCTTCTTTGATGAAGATGTCCAGCATCAGATTCTCCTTTTTCTGTTTGCTTGCTTGCAGATGTTGCAGTTTTGAACACAGCCAAAGTTCGAGATTTGAAAGCAGCAGTGATGAAATACATTGACTCCATGGAGCAAATCCAAATGGGTCATCGCCATATTTCTTGGTATTTCTTTTTGCTGATCCCCTTTTGCCTTGGATGCTTCCCTTGCATGCTTGCTTGCTTGTACAGGGACACGGCACAAAGCTGAACTGAAATAAGAAGCTTACTGATTTTTGCAAGCTTGCTTTGTTGCAGCTTGAATTGAGTATACTCTTGATCTCTTTTGGTTAGCTATACCTCTTTCATGAAGTGCTAGGCAACATCATGGCCTGATTCTCTTCCCTGCATATCTCTCACATGTATCTCCAGAAGCACATATTCTTGGGTCTCTCTGCAATCAATCACCTTGATATTCTTGCCACACTATGCATGTCTTTCTTGTTTGATCTGCTATCAGTGATGCATCAATCAAAAAGGATTATATAGCACACAGTCAGACATTAGGACTAGCAAGTGCAAGGCACATAAGCCAAAGAAGAGATAACTCTCCAATCTTCTTGCCACTAACTGGAAAAATGCAACATTGGCATTCCCTCATAGAACTACTCTAGAAAATTTGAAAACTCTTAGTTTGTGTTGACACTGCAGTGCTCTTCATAGAACATTTTATGAGCTGCTTGTTTTTGCAGTGAACTGATGATCCTCAAATATTTGTAATTCATGAACTGATGTGGTGTATGTAACAGGAAACATGTGTGGGGTAATTTTTGTCTGTGCTATGGAAGCACAAAGCTGATTGATGATGATACTCCTTTGCAAAACTTTGGCATCAAATCGAATGAGGAGGTACACCCCACTTACTTGAAGCACCACGAACCGTAGCTTGACATGTTTCTACACCACTCTCCAGAAGCAATCTCATCAATAACCACATTAATGTTTCATCACAATCTGCAAAAGCACGCAATGCAATTAGGGCTTTGGAGGGTTTATACACACAATTTGGGTTTGAGTCAAAGAGCCAGCTTGGTGTTTTGTGGCAGCTGCGATTTGAACACTATGTAGCATCAAGAGAAATGGGGAGGCATTCGCATGCAAAGAAAAGACGCTTCTTCCATGGCCTTCGCAATACCTGAAATGCCACGGTACACCTACTTTGTTATATGTGCTGTCATCACAAGTCGAAACACTTCATCATTTGTAGTGATATATATCCTGTTTGCCTAAAATGAAGAATTCCTGCAGTTTTGTACAGTTATGAGACTAAAGCTTTGTGTCAAGTAGCAAGAATCGAATTACCACTCTTTCTCTTGAAACACAATGAGATGATTCTTGCTTGATGCACAAAAGCCAAAACAAAAGCCATGTTGCAAATGACATATTTTGACTACAGTTTTGCTGGGTATAAGTTCCCAAAGACATACCTGAAACTCCTCATAAGGGAGGTGTTGAAATGAAATGTTTGGGTTGGAGCTTCAAGCTTTGAGTTTGGGCATCAAGAGTAAACACAAGAAGGGCAATGATCTCTCAGCAGCACCGGGAAGCAATGTACACAGAAGAAAACGTAAGACTTAACAAATGGTTCAATATCATGTAACATATGATAAAGTGGTTCTAGTACCTAAATGCCACATATTTTCCGTCCCATTCTCTACTATCATGATAACTACATATAATTTGTTATTTTTAATAGTTATTTTGAATTGCATTGCTTTTGTGTTGAGTTTTGTAACTTTGATTTTGCAATGATTTATCCCATGACCAAGTTTCTTGTATCAAAAATATTGTGTTTGTTTCTTAATGTCTAAATTATAATTGTTGAAACTTGAAATCATAAAGAATTTGGTTTGTCTTTTCCATTAAGGGATTGAGAGTAAGGTTGGTTAATTTTTCGATATTTCCCTTTTGAATAAGTGATTTTACTAGCATATAGCTTGCTAATAGACTATATGGTGTAGTTGTATAATTATGAACCTTTGCAATCCCAAGTTAAAACCAAGTGAGTTACCTAGTAAGACAATGCACAAAATGTGAAGAAAGATGTTTATTGTGGTTTGCTTACTTGTAGGCAAAATTATTGTTGAAAGAACAAAGTGAAAATCATGAGCACCAAGGAAAACAACCAAAGAAATTAGTCGTTTTGTTGTAGGAAGGTAATTCCAATCTTGGTCCAACTATACTAACATTATTGGAGATCATGTGAGAAGGGACATAATTCCTTCACCTTCTTAGATTGCATTCCATTGATGTAACCTTCAATGGCTAAAACTATTGTCCAACTTGAATAAATGCAATACCAAAATCCAACAAGATATAATCTTCTATATTAAAAAAAACTTACAAACACAAATAGAGTCTACCTTAGTCTAAACACGTCTCTTTATATTTCAAACTTATTTTAAAACGATGGAGATAGTCAACAAGAATGTGTTTTTTTACTATCCTTTTATAACAATGAAGGTAATTTTCAAACCTTCCTACCTATTATTGATAAATTGGATAGATTGGATTATCAACACGATAATTTCCATTGTAATATCACTCCAAAATTGAAATATAATATTATTCTACTTCAAAGGTAATTCAAAAAGGGTAATTACCATCTTAATAGTAGCATTTAAGCAAAATTTCATTTAAATATATTCTTGCAACAAATTTGTAATTATATATTATAATGTTATGTTGGGTTGTTTCCTCATGGAATTAATATAGGTTTAGTAATGAAAAGGCATACTTCTCATTAAAAAAAATACTACATCTTCTTCATATACTAGTGTTCCTATGGTTGAAATTGTTTCAACATTGATCAAAGTGTTTGAATGCATCTTGCAACATTTTCACCTTCTATCATTTTCAAAGTTTGCAAGATTATTTTTTTTATAATCATTTTTATTATTGCATCTTGAGATTCAAATAATCTTTTTAACCCTTGCCAAGCTTCTTGTAATGTATTTTTTGATCGGACATGAGAAACCACACTATTATTTAAACAATTATTAACAATCATGAGTGCAATTACATCTCATTCATCCCAATTAGTAATGTTACCCACTCTTGCATTAGGTAGTGTTGTAGCCCTTCTTATGGGTGCTAGTTGTTTGACAATAGACCATAACTTTTTCTATTTAATCTGTCCTTTTCCCAATATTTTTAATTGGGAGCAATTGCTTCAAAAATCTAACACACATGTGTGTAGTAGATTTTTGGCTAAATAACATGGGTGGTAGTTGCCATGCCATTTAGTAGGGCTCACCTTTTTTATGAAAGTTTCTTGGCTAAATAATTGCTTGTTGTAAGAAATTTTTGCAAGTTGCCCAACATGATAAGAAATTCTAATTAGCTTTGAGCAACAAAGACATGAAAGCTAGTGTAAAGTTTTGTCACTTAATGTTTTTAGCATTTTGAAAATAGGAGTTGAATTAAATGATGGTGTGCCAATCCTTCTCATGGTTCCAAATTATCCCAAGATTTTTGTTTGCCCCAAAAATGGATAAAGATCAATGTTTTTTTTCTAAAATTATCTTGGATGGTCAACTTTGGCCATTCATTACTCATTCATTTCAACTTTTTTTGGACAATATTTTTTCATGATTCATATTTACCACCAATGTTTTACAATAAATGAAGAAAGACATTTTGGTCCAAGTTTCTAAAAGCTTGCAATTTTGAAAGGTGCCCAAATTTAAAATTCTATACTTTCAATGGTAAGTCTAAATTCTTTAAGGTGTACCCAAAATCTTCCCATACCATCATCTTTTTGAACTTTTAAAAAAAATTCTTTTAGTCTTTAGAATAAGTCTTGATATCATTTTCCCTTCTTTTCGAACCCCAACCATGAATGAGCTTTTACATGATATGAAGTATGTCTTTAAATGCAAAAAAAAGATTTCAAATATATTTGCATTTCAAAAAAGTAGACAAAAAACTTAATTCAAATCATTTGGAAGTTGAAAAATTAATGCACAATAATGAATAAAACACATGTTATGTTTCATCATTCAATTAAAAGCATTCAATGTTAAAGAAAATTTTGATAGATTTTATTGTTATTTTACATTTATTTTCATATAGCTTTGACAAGGTAATTTTTGTGTATCATTGTGCTTACTCTCAACTCAATGTTGTAAAAAACTTCAAGTTGAATTTTTAATAATACAAAAATGAAATCTGGATGACAAATGGAAAATTGGCCATTGAAGTCCAATTTATTTTAAAGTGTAGCACCTGGGACAAAATAGAGGTGGTCCTACACATAGTCCTTAATTATACCCTATATTTTGATTCCCTTACACATTAATGAATAAAAAATTGTCATATTTAGTTTCTACAACTAACATCTACATGAAACTAATATAAGTGAAAGAATTTGAATAGTCCAAACTAAGATAATTCATGTGGTGCTAATGATTTTTCACATGTGTGCATTGGTGTGCATATAAACTTTTGGTTCAAACCTAAAAACATAGATAATGTTTGAATAAGTTTGTATGGACAAAGTTTTTTGGTTAATTATGAATATTTCCTACACATTTGAACTCCACTTTAAGTTACTAATTTAAGCCTAGTGAATATTAAAAAATCAACCAAATGGTCCCAAGAAAAATAAAATTCCTTGGAGCCCCAACAATTGAAATTTTTTACCTTCAAAAATTTCATATGGTTTATTACATAATAAAATTCATCCAATGAACATGGCCATATATAAATGTAAGGACTATTTATCCATTAAAATTTTGACTTTTTAATTGTATTACTTAATGCATTCACTTTGATTCCTTTTATAAAGAGTGCAATTTAAACACTTGATATAATTAGTTTAAAGGACTCAAAAGGACATTTATATAGTGTCCAAACTATTTTAAAATATTTTTACAAGTTTAATATAACACCATTTTATCTATTCGCATTAAAAAATTCATTACAATTATAACGATGCAAATATAATAAAAATCCAAAGTTGTCCTTTGGAATTTTGTAAAAATTAAACACTCCTTTTTGGTACCCCAGTTGTGAATGGACTCATAAAATATATAATAAGTACATATTTTAACCCAAAAAGAATAGTTTCTATTAAATTCACACCTCAAGAGTAAAATGATATTTATATCTTTAAAGGAAAAGTATCAAATTTTTTTTAAAAATAGATCAAAAGTATACCCATTTACAATTTTACCAACTAGCAAATGAGGACACTTTTGATTTACTTTAAGAAACATTTACTCCTAACTTTTTGGAAGTAAATTCTTATAGTAGTAATAAAGGTGTGAGAAAAAATTCAATTAGATTTCCACCCATTTTTATGTTCTTTGTTTGAGTTTATATGCATGATATATAATGTGAAGTTACAAATATCCAATTTTTGTTTTTATTTTACTATGTTTCTCCCTAATTGAATTTTCAAAATTCTAACATTTTGCATGACTTTTAGTTGCATTTGTGGGTGCTAATCCTTTTTTGGATGGGGATTTTTTTGTTTAATTTTTTTAAATTCAAATTTAAACATAGTGTGAGTCAATGTATCCATATGTGAAAGTAAATGCCATCAAACTTGGGTATGTGTTTAATATCAATAAATAAGTTGACTTGCCATTTTGGGGAAACCCATCCTTGGGTGGTACCATTAGGAACCACCTCAAGGAATGGTTAAAGAACAAAAAATCATTTTCCTAGGCCCTTTCATTAAATATTTTTAGAACTATATTTTATTTTATTTTTCATGTTTATCCATTGCATGTATGGTTTGAAGTTTATTTTGGAATTTAAAAATGAAAATTTTGCAAATTTTGCAATCCTAATAAATATGGCCTCTTCAAGAATCAATAGTTTTAACTTTGGAAATTCATAACTAAATTATGCTTAGTCAATTAATTGCCAAATATAAACCTAAAAAAAAATGACTTCCAAATTACCTAGCAAAAAATTTCCCAAGATAATTTTCAAATCATGTTTCAAATTTATGTTTCTAACCAAAAATTTCAAGCAAAAGAACTAGTGTCATGTTCTTGAAACTTTTTCTGAATGCAATGATTAGGAACATTGAAATACACAATGTTTTAGATATTATTTAATTTCAAAATTGATGGAACTTAATAAATGTACTCATAAAAAAATTATGAAAATATTTGTTTAAGTGTTTCCTATGATTTTAAAAAGTTGGATGGGTCCAAGAAAATCAAGGTTTGACATTCTTAATGGTACCATCCTAGGATTGGTTTGCTTTTTTATGTTGTATTATTGATTCAAGATTTTATTATTGAATTTTTCTCCATCAAACTATGAAATTCTAGTATTTAAATATGTTTTATATCAATTTTAGGTTGATTTCTTACATTCAAAATTTGATTATTAAAATGGCATCATATTTGCATTTCATTTATTATGTCCAAGTTCTAGTGATTTTTTTGTGGTGAATTTTTGTCATTTTGTGAAAAATATTCTGAATTTTTTTTTTAATGGATTCTTTTTTTATTGAAAAAAATTTGTCTTTTTTTTAATTTAAAAAATTGTTACAACTACCCACAACATGAAATTGTGCTTAAGATTTCTCTATTTTTATACTTTGAATATCGCTAATTTTTGTTAAATATTCTTATGGATGATCATCACATGATCAGTATCACAAAATTGGAAAAGAATTCACATTATGTCCAACCAATCTTGTTTTTACTACAAAATTATTCACATACCCAAAATCTTTGCAAAAAGAATGTTTTTAAAGGAATATTTTACCACATATTCTGTTTATAGAAACAATTCACCAAACTTGGAGGAGAAATTAATTTTTAAAAATTCCATTTTTTGACTTGAATTTTAAAGTTCAACCATTTTTGGAGTTTAAATTTTTTTTGGGCAAGTTGTAGAAACTTTTGACCATTTAATGTTAAATCCCTCATGGATGTTCACATATGTCGCAACATTAGAAATTTGAAAATATATATATTGTGTCCAACTAACATTACCCAAGTTAAACATCAAATGTTGCACAAGTTTTCAAAATCAAAGCAATTTTGTAACACCTTTGAATGCAATGTTTTTTGCATTTAAAAATTACTAATCTCACATTTGGTTTCATTATGTTTGTGTTGGGTCCTACCGCCTCCACATTGGACTTTACAAACTGTGCATTAAACTTGATTATTTCAACATTAAACTTTGTTCTGTCTTATGAATCATATTTACCAAATTCACATAACACTACATGTGTTAATGTACAAAGTTGTGACTTAGGAACACACATTTGTTGCCAAGTTCAATTTGCATGTAACAAACGAACTTTGTGGGATGTGTGCACCATACATTTTGGCATTAAAGCATCTCCAATAGCAATAATAAAATGGCTTGTATGCCAAATTTTGGATGAAACATCACAATATGTGAAAATGGGTTTGTTTTAATAAACTTGTGTCATACCAAAGGTTTTTAAAAACCCTAAAAGAAATGAACTTCAGTTAGTTGGGAGGCCATTCATTCAAACAATAAAATTTAGGTGCAAATTGAACAATGATGTATGTCATTCCTTTGTCATTCCTTGGGAAAAAAATGAATAACATAGTGTAGCTACAACTTGCTCCTCTTATGTGCATCTTGTTTTGGCCGTGAATGGATTACTTTCAATAGTAATGGACACAAGGAATACTGGTCAATCTCATTTGTAGCATTCTAACACAATGTATAAATATAATGTACTTGAATTTCAAAGCTTCAATCCCAACATCACATGAAAAACTTGCCTTGAATACCAAATGGTCAATCAACACTATTAATAATACATTGTTGCATTTAGCCTAACAACAAGAAATATCATTAGCTTACAATTTTACACTAAGAGAATTTCCCCAAACATAATAAGATTTCAAACTAGATTGTTGGTTTGGCATAACTTCACACATTAGGTTGGTAATATTTTGGCCTTGAATATATATTGTAGATTAGTTTAAAGTAACTATTTATAGTTTTGGTATTTATGTCAATTGCATCAATTTGCATCTTATTATAATCACTTCACATAAGGTTCAAATATTCCCATAACGAACAATGAAATAATGCCTGATTATATATACAATAATGTTCCCCATAGTAACGAACATTAACATGCTCCTAAGTTCCTAGTTAAACCCAAGAGGGGACTAAGTTACTCAAATAACGGAATTGTGAGGAACTCGGGGCATGCTCCCAACTCTCAGCACTAGAAGGGGTAGAGGGGCGTGCTGAAGCTCCGGGATGGGATTAGGAAAAGTGACAAGCTTTAGTTACTTACTCGAACCAACATCAAACCAACCAACAAGTTAATTAGTTCATTTTTGGAGCACCTTTAGTGCTAGGACAAGCCACGGGCAACTTTGGACTCACAAGACTCACCATGGCCCGGACTTGGGGGAAGCCACCACCTTCCCCCATCTAGTATTATTTGCATCTCATCTGCGGCACCTACATCCGAATGACTTTTTGTCTCAGGACTCCCAAGGAGCAGTCCTGAAACTATCTCGGTTTGGACTCCTAAAACTTTGCGAGGTCATAACTTTTTACTTAAACCTCCGATTGGGATGAGGTCTAAAGCAAACTTGTAGCTTTCCTTGAGAGCTTTTCAATGGTGTATTGAATTCCACCTGCACACACCGAGGTCGGATCGATTCCCGACTTTTAATGGTCGGGAGTCAAATTGTCAGTTTGACTCCCGGCCTTTTTTTTTGCCATAACATGTGTTGTAGATGTCCAAATGGCCCATGCAAACCCATTTTCAACATCTACACTTTGATAACTTTCCAATGATATAAATAACACCCCAATGCGAGGTGTTTTGACCTTTGCAATTGAACTTTGAAGCTTCGGGAGTCCCAAAGGACTCCCAAGTCCCCATTTCAGGAGTGTGAGTTTCATCTTCACATTCTTTCAAAGTAGGGTTGCGACATACATGATTTTATTAATTTAATGTTACAAAAATGTGTGACCACAAAACTAATCTTTATGTATGATGCATGTAAATAATGTTTAATGGATGAATGTAGAAAAGGATGAGAACATTTAATCTAACACCCCTTTTTGTTGTTAACTTCATTGTAAATCAACATGTCACAAATACATTTTCTTCCAATAGAAATTATTAATAATTTTCATGGATAGATTGAAATAATGACTATAGTATGTATACCTTCCCTTATCTAATGTGTTAAGTAGTTAAAAATCAAGGACTTATTTCTCACAATTTCCAAAACGACTATTAATATTGTATTCATAATTACAAGTAAAAAAAAATGTTTAGTACACATGCACATGCATGTGAATTCATAACTTTAAAAACCTCATGGCACACAAAAAATTATGGCATGTCATCACAAATATTGGTGCCATAAATTCAAGACACACAAAAACTTATGGTGTCACAAAAAATTATGGGTTGCCATGAAAATTTGTGACACCTTGTTGCCAAATGGCATGCCATGTTATCATCACATGGAAAACCGAACCATTATTAATTGCAAAGGACAACAATATTTTCAACTTGTTAATAAATGAGATTAACTCATCAAATCAATGACATGAATCATGATTTGAAGTTAGTGTCACAAGTCATGAAACGTTGTGACTATTAATCAACCTCGTTGCAATGTGGCATGCCACGTCAGTATCACATGACCAGAAGTTGTTATTATTCACCAAAAGTTGTAAGAATGAATGGAATTTTGTTATTACCTAATTTTGGATGATTAAAAATACATTAAAAATAAAATTTTGAAAATTTGATATTGTGTAAAAACCATCAAGTTGTAATATCAACTATAGGCACAAAACCATAATGCCACAATATTTCTGTCAACTACATATTCATTAACATGAACTTGTAGTTACAATTGTAGTGAAAAAAGACAATAGTTGTTTAATTAATTGATTATAAAACACAAGATGTGTTGTTGTGTACATTGACCAAGAAGTCTACATTGAGCACATCATCAAGTTCAATTTTTTAGATCCAAACTCAATGTTAGTACTAGTGGAGCCCAATACTTATAACAATTTAAGGGTTGATACGGATGATGTTGACAAGTTGCATTTCCTTATTAAGAAATGATGGGTAGCTTTGCATTTGCTAGTCTTGGCACACTACCAAACATCGCCTATGTTGTGTCTAAAGTAGATAAGTTTTATGCTTAGCTCACTAAAACTCATTGGTGTTGTTCTCAAATGCATTTTAAAGTACTTGAAGGATGTTTCATGTCTTGTCATATGTTTTGGAGGTTCTAGGATGATTAACTATTTCATTGCCTACTGTGATGTTGATTATGTTGTCCTTGATGATAGGAAGTCAAGGAGTGGTTATCTATTGTTTTTGAATAATGGTTCGATGAACTAAGACGAAGCCACAAGTAAACTTGCACTGCTAGGTCAACCATTGAATCTAAGTACATTGTTAGGTGTAAACAAGATGAAATGAGCCAACAATGTTACTTTAGAAAAGGATTGCATATCTTTTTGCCCAAAATAATGTTTTCATACAAATTTAAACTTTGAATTATTTTTTTTACAAATTGTTATAATAAATGTTTATAATTGTCCAAGTACATGACAATTTTTGTTTATATATTTTGAATAAATATATGAAAATTTGAAAGTGTGTTGATTCCTTATAAATTTAATGTTTTGTCTTTAAAAATGATAAAAATTTCAAATCATAATCAAAAATTGATTTTTAAAAGTTTTATGTTTTCTTGTATAATATTTTTTTTAAAAAAAAACACATTGTATATGTACATTATACCCCATTTATGTGTGGTAAAGAACTTTTGAAAATTTAAAATTTTAGATCAATTTTGGAAAATTCTTTGAATTTTTTAAGTTTTACAACTCCACATGTTTTAGGGTATGAGTGTTTTTTGAATGTGGCTAAGTTTTCTTTAGAAAATTCCCATCAATTTTGTTTTATTATATGAGTCTTTCTGATAGTTCTTCATAAAATTGATTCCTTTTGACACAATAGGTGTTCACTTTCAAAGGTCTTAAATTGAAACTTAAACTTAAAATTTTATCAAATGGATTTTGGTTTGAATTTTTTAACATTCAAATGAATGAAAAAGGAACAACTTGCCATCATCACCATGGTTTTAAATGGTAAACATAAATATTTTTTCCAATTTTGGTTGTTTTTTTTGTTGTCCAACATCCTTTATAGTTCATTGGTTTGTGATTACACCCTACTAGTTTTGTGGCAACGAAAGAAGTTGTTTGGATGCATCACCTTTTATCTTTCCTTGAGACATCCATAACTAAATCCCACACCTTTGTCATCTAATAATCAAAGTTGCATTTGTTTGGCCTATAACCCTAAGTTTCCTAGATGCACCAAACACATTAACATTCATTTTCACATTGTTTGGGAAAATTGACTTGCAGAAGAAATCAACATGTCTTATGTTTCTTCTAAGCACCAAATTGCATACATCTTCACCAAAGGCTTGCTAGCAATCAAGTTTTAATGATTACATAGTCTTCTTGGATTTACTTTAATTGATTAAGATAAAAATGAAAGAGTAAAACTTTTATTCACTATTGAATTGAGTGGAAATGTTGAATAACTTTAATTTTAGTTCATCAATAAACATTGAACTCAATGAGTAGCTTCTAGAAACTCTTCAACTATTGCTACATTACTATTTTGCATGGAGAAACTAGCCATCACCCTATGATTGTTTGTTTTTTTTCTACACATAAATAAGGACCAATAATTATATATATATGTAATATTCATATATGAACAACATATCAAAGAGTTTTGGAAGGATGTTTTTGACACACATCATGCAATAGCTATTGAGTTCTTGGTGCATTTTAATTGTATAGATGCATGGCACAAACTTGAATAAACTTGCAAATTTAGTTGTTATGATTCAAACTACCAACATGTAAGAGCATCTACTAATTTTAACATGAGTTCAATAATTACTAATACTTACCAACTTGTTTGCTTCCCCAACTAACATACTACCTTGACTTCATTCTGCCATGTTGATTTTTTTCATTTCATAAAATACCAAATGAGTATACAAGGATATAGACAATCAACAATTGCTTTAGAATGTATTCACCAAAGAGAGGAAAAAAGGAGTGTTCACTTTTGAGACACATTTTTTCTAATCTAGGAACATAATTCAATAGAATGTATCATTCAAATAGATTGGTTGTTTTGATACCATATTATGAGCACCTCACATAAGGTTTAATATTCCCATAATGTACAACAAAACTATGCTTGATTATATATATACACATCAATGTTCCACATAATAATGAATACATTTCTATTGATTTAATCCTACCAAAATGCATAATTGCAAAAATAAGATATATGTATTATGGATGTAAATAATGTCTGATGGATGAATGTAGAAGAGGATGAGAGTATTTAATTTAACACATTTAACATGTTTTTGACATTATTACACTACCCAATATTCTAATTTTTTGAAATGAAATCTTCAAAAAAAATAAAAATTTACAAGGACAAGTATTGAAGTCACCTCTGTACTACATTATGTGAAAGCATACAAATATATGGCCCCCTACTATAATATATAAAACCATACATGTATCTCCATACTTATATATATACAAGAGGAAGATAGATCTTTGTCATCATTGCCACTTTGGTTACATGACAAAATTGACTAAAAAAAACATGATCACCATAATATCATTGGTCAAAATTTTGAAGTGTTTGAGAATAATGATTAAGAGGCTTATCTTGCAATTTAAATCAAAAGTAATCTCAAGATAACTTACATAGGGCAAAATGGGTCATGAGAACTGAAAACATTAAACATTGAACACCCCATAGAACTTTGCAAGGGTGTTCCAAAAAGGTTCGCTAAACCTAAGTAATGATAAAACCCTGCCAATCATAAATAAATCAAAGCACCCAAAAAAAGGAGAAAAACAAAGGACAAAATGGAAGGACCCATGTCTAATAAAACAAAAGAACCACCTAAGAAGGTGAACCACAAAGGTAACATCAAGTTCCCAAACCCCCACTTGTTGCGAGAAGCATTTCAAATAAAGAAAGGGGAAGACCTCTTGAAAGGACGCCTAGCCTAGAAGAACCTTCACCTATTACAACAACATGTTCCAAAATAGAGACCGCATGCACACGTTATAGTGCCATTAACACCTTCTGCTTATAAAATGTGTGTAAAATTAAAATAGAAAAGCCTCTAGTGCCCTTCACTCTTCATGCCATATTGGCACTTCAATGAAGAAACTCGTCCGCCTACTAGTGTAGACATATGAAAACCTCCATAACTAGAAGGAGAAACATGCTCGATGGGAACTGATTGTGATAAAAACCATCCTTCGCCTAAGTTGCAATTGTTGCCACAACCTCATGAAAAATAGTAGCTCGTGAAACCAAACCAACACAAGTGGGGTTGTCAATGACGTTTGCCAACATGCGAACCTCATCGACTAATAACACAATGTTGACTCAACAACTCAAAGTTTGCAAGGAAAAAGGCAAAAGGACATGGGTTTGCTTTTGTGAGACATGAAATCTCACATTTCTTGCAATGGCTGAGAAGGCCATTCTCTCCCCACCATGCACGCAACGAAGGAAGTGGATCCCCATAAGGCCCAAAGGCTAGTTACAAATGCAATATGACACCCCAAGGACTAAAGGATGGGAAATGCCCAACCTAGTGCACAATGTAATGAAAAAAATTTAAAGATAGACGAAAGAAAAGAATGACTAGGCAAGTTAACAACCAATCGCTCGAACCCAGCCCACACATGATCTCAAATGTGCCTTATGCAAATCCTGCAATCAGCAATGTTGCAACAAGGCTTGACAAATATGCTGAAATATGAAAAATAAATAAAAAGTTTGATGCAGTTTTTTCAAACAACAAAGCTCTTGAAGGACATATTAAACTTATTTTTTTGTCTAGGCATAATATTAGAACATGAATGGCACAATTTCTTGCAAAAACTATACAACGCACAAAACGTCAAGCCCTGTGAAGTTCGATTGGGTTGGGGTGGGAGCATAATGTCCTACCATGAGAACTAGTGCCAAACTGATGCATCACAATGCAAACTGATGCATCAAGTCTTCTTACTCTTCAAAATCCAAACTTACTGGGAGCACACAGTAGGCTGACCTGATTTTGCCAGGGATTTGCCAAAATCCACAACTTATTGAAAAGGGGCTT